>Ga0315551_10000397_pt1 | contig 35341 bp, 25 predicted proteins | sample SalMarSW160290MG_FD_203678 | JGI IMG/M metagenome (GOLD analysis project Ga0315551, IMG submission 203678) | Salt marsh sediment microbial communities from the Plum Island Ecosystem LTER, Massachusetts, United States - Salt Marsh Sediment SW1602-90 ...
TACCAGTGTGTGGTCGCCTTCAATCTGGGCCGCAGCGCCTCCTACTTCGAATCAGGCATCGGCAGGGGTTTGGGCTTCCGGGATACCAACCAGGACCTGCTGGGCTGCGTGCATCAAATCCCGGAGCGAGCCAGGCAGAGGATCCTGGACGTGGCCGCCGTCCAGAAGGAGGACGGCAGCACCTACCACCAGTACCAGCCGCTGACCAAGAGAGGCAACGCCGAGATCGGAGGAGACTTCAACGACGATCCGCTCTGGCTGATCCTGGCCGCCAGCGCCTACCTCAAGGAGACCGGCGATTGGTCGATCCTCGAGGAAGAGGTTCCCTTCGACAACGATCCCCACCGCATGGGGAGTCTCTTCGAGCACCTGCGCCGTTCCTTCGCTCACGTGGTCGACAACCTGGGACCCCACGGGCTTCCCTTGATCGGCAGGGCGGACTGGAACGACTGCCTGAATCTGAACTGCTACTCCATCGACCCGGATGAATCCTTCCAGACAGCGGAGAACAGAGAGGGCGGGATCGCCGAGAGCGTGCTGATCGCCGGCATGTTCGTCTATATCGGCCGGGAGTTCCAGGAGATCTGCCGGCGAAGCGGACATCCCGCCCTGGCGGAGGAAGCACGGCAAGCGCTGCAGTCGATGGAGAAAGCCGTGATCGAGCACGGCTGGGACGGCGCTTGGTACCTCCGGGCGTACGACCACAGCGGCGCCGGGATCGGCAGCCGGGAAAACGAGGAAGGGCGGATCTACATCGAAACCCAGGGATTCTGCTCGATGGCGGGGATAGGGCTGGAGAACGGTTATCCCCGCCTGGCACTGGATGCGGTCAAGCAGCATCTGGACAGCGAGTACGGGATCGTACTGCTCTGGCCGGCCTATTCCCGCTACCATTTGAACCTCGGGGAGATCTCCAGCTATCCCCCCGGTTACAAGGAAAACGGCGGAGTATTCTGCCACAACAACCCCTGGATCATGATCGCCGAGTGCCTGCTCGGACGGGGAGAACGGGCCTTCGATTATTACCGCAAGATCTGCCCCGCCTATCTGGAGGAGATGAGTGCCCTCCACAAGACCGAGCCGTACGTGTACGCTCAGATGATCGCCGGCAAGGAGGCGGCACGGCCCGGGGAGGCGAAGAACTCCTGGTTGACCGGAACAGCGGCCTGGAATTTCGTGGCTATCTCCCAATGGACTCTCGGCATCCGGCCGGAGTATGAGGGCTTGAGGATCGACCCCTGCATACCTCCGGACTGGAACGGCTTCACGGTGCAGCGCACCTTTCGGGGCACCCGCTACCGCATCGCGGTGAAGAACCCCGGACATCTGTCAAAAGGTACAACCGAGATCCGCCTGGACGGCCGGCTTTTGAAAGACAATCTGATTCCGGCGCCGGAGGATGTTGCCCTGCACCAGGTTGAGGTAACCATGGGAGTCCCGGATTCAAAATGCAGGGATGATTCGCCCCGTCGCGAGGAGCAACCATGAGAGAACCTGTTCTAGTCCCCAGACCGAGGAAGATCGTCCAACGGCACGGCCTGTACACCTTGCCCGTGACCCTGAGGGAGGAACTTTCCCGCTATGCAACCGGGGCGGAGTACCCGAAAGGGGTAACGGCTCGGATTGATCCCGGACTGGTCGAGGGCGAGCAGGGCTACCGGCTGACGGCCGGCTCCGACGGCCTGACTCTCGTAGCCGGCGGGAATCCGGGCTTGTTCTACGGCTTCATGACCCTGCGCCAGCTGGCCCGCCAGGCGGATGAAGCGGGGCGCATTCCCTTCCTCCACATCGAGGACCGGCCGGAGCTTCCGGTCCGGGGGGTGATGCTGGATATCAGCCGCGACCGCGTGCCGACCATGGAGACCCTCAAGCGCCTGATCGATCTCTGGGGGGAGCTGAAGATCAACCAGGTTCAGCTGTACACGGAGCACACCTTTGCCTACCCTGCCCACAGGGTCGTGTGGCAGGAGGCCTCCCCCATCACCCCGGAGCAGGCGGAGGAGCTGGACCGCTATTGTTTACAACGGGCCATCGAGCTGGTGCCCACCCAGAACTCCTTCGGCCACATGGAGCGCTGGCTCAGGCACGATCCGTACGATCGCCTGGCCGAAGTTACGGGTAGCTTCGTCGATCCCTGGGGAGGAGTCCGGCAGCAGCCCACGACGCTCAACCCCCTGGATCCCGGGTCCCTGGATCTGCTGCGCGGCCTGTACGACGAGCTGCTTCCCCACTTCACCAGCGACATGGTCAACGTGGGTGCGGACGAACCCTTCGAGTTGGGTCAGGGCCGGAGCAGGGAAGCCTGCGAGCGGAGGGGGTTGGGACGGGTTTATCTCGAGTTCATGTTGAAGATCCATAAGGAGCTGTCGCGGCGGGGCAAGACCATGCAATTCTGCGGCGACATCATCCTTCACCATCCCGACCTGATCGAAGAGCTTCCCCGGGATGTTGTCGCCTGGGATTGGGGATACGAAGCCGACCATCCCTTTGTCAAAGAGAGCCGCCTGTTCGCCCGGGCGGGTGTGCCCTTCTACGTCTGTCCCGGCACCTCCTCCTGGAACTCTCTGGGCGGCCGCTGGAACAATGCCAGGCAGAACATTCTGAGCGCCGCGGTGGAGGGCCGGAGCGCCGGAACCGCCGGAGTGATGCTCACCGACTGGGGGGACAACGGGCACTGGCAGCAGCTTCCCGTCTCCTACCCCGCTTACCTGCTGGCCGCTGCGGCCGGGTGGGATCCGCAGGCCGCCGCGGACCTCGACATCGAAGCCAATCTGTCCCGGCATATCTTTCAGGACGAAACGGGAAACGCAGCCGGGGGGCTGATGATACTCGAAAATCTCTACGAAGACGGGATCGCGCGCCTGCACAACGCCGGCGTGCTGGCCGTACTGCTTCTCCCGGATCTTCAACAGTACCACGAGGAAGATCTCAAGCGTTTCCGGGGCTACGATTTCTCCCGTGAGCAAGAGGGAGTTGCGCAAGCCCTTGCGCTGCTGGATCGCGCCGATATCCGAACCGGGGATGCAAGCCTCCTGCAAGCAGAGTTGCGTTTCACCGCGGAACTCATGGACCATGCCGCCCGACTCGGTAAGGAACGTTTCGCCACACCCGGACTGACCGTCGAAGAGATTCCCCTTTCCGCCCGGCAGGAGCTGGCCGCAGAGCTGGAGTCCCTCATCAAGCGTCATGAGGAGCTGTGGCTGCAGCGCTCCCGCCCCGGCGGGCTGAAGGACAGTGTCGGCCGCATGCTCGCCTTGAAGGCCGACTACCTCCCGGGTTAGGCAGGCGCAGAATGGCAGCCCAAGACGGGTTGGAGATCCTGCTCAACCACATCGGCTACGACACGAGATCCCCAAAAAAGGCGGTCATCAGGAGCCGGGCGGGAGCCGGCATCCCGGAGCAGTCTTTCGATTTTCGAGTCGTCGAGTCCGAATCCGGAAACCCCGTATTCGAGGGAAAAGCCCGCTTCATCGGATCCGTTGCCCGCTGGAAAGACTGGATCTTCTGGACACTGGATTTCTCCGATCTCGCGAAATCAGGGTGTTTTATGATTCAAGCTCCCCACTTTACGGGTTCACCCGCAGATCCCGCACCCGTCCTCCGATCCGCACCCTTCGAGGTAGCGGAAGACCTGCTGCTCCACCGAACCGTGCCGGCGGTGCTGCGGTACTTTCGTTCCCGGCGCTGCACGGGCGTCTGGGATGAGGCGGATCGCAGCGTCGGTTTCGTGGGCCGGCGCAGCGATCGGGTCGACGTGCACGGCGGCTGGTACGACGCCTCCGGCGACATCAGCAAATACCTCAGCCACCTCTCCTACGCCAACTATATGAACCCCCAGCAGACGCCGATGGCGGTATGGAGTTTTCTCGAGGTCCGGGACCGCCTGAGCCGGAAAACGGCTGCCGTGCCGAAAGCGCGGGCCAGCGGTCTGCATAGCTTGCGGGCCGAGCTTCTGAAAGAGGCACTCTATGGGGCGGATTTCCTCGTTCGCATGCAGGACCCTGCCGGTTATTTCTATATGACCGTATTCGACGGGTGGTCCAAGGATCCTGAAAAACGGCAGATCTGCTCCTACCGCACCCAGGCGGGGGACAAGTACGACGATTACCAGGCCGGCTACCGCCAGGGCGGAGGATCGGCGATCGCCGCCCTGGCACGGGCCAGCACCCTTGGCTCCGCTCTGGACTTCGGACCGGAGGAGTACCTTCAGGCGGCGGTCAAGGGTTTTGACCATCTGGAGGAGCACAACCTGGAGTATCTGGACGACGGGCGGGAGAACATCATCGACGATTACTGCGCCCTGCTCGCTGCAGCAGAGCTGCATAGGGCAGCCGAGCTGTACAGCGCCGGCGAACTCGGCAACGCCGCCCGCCTCCAAGGAATCGAGGAGGCGGATCGCTTTCTCGAGGCGGCCCGCAGGCGAGCCTCTCGTCTGGCCGGTCGCTTGAGCACGGACGAACATTTCCAGGGATGGTGGCGGGCGGACGACAGGGGGGAACGCCCCTACTATCACGCCGCCGAGGCCGGACTGCCCGTGATATCGCTGCTCCGCTACTGCGAACTCGAGCCGGATGAGTCGCGGCGTGATCAGGCCCTGGCCGCGGTCCGCAGCTCCCTGCTGTTCGAGCTGGCGGTCACCGCCGGGGTTCCCAATCCCTTCGGCTACGCCAGGCAGTACGTACGACCTGCGGGAGGACCGAATCGCTCGGCCTTTTTCATCCCCCACGGCAACGAGTCGGGCTACTGGTGGCAGGGAGAGGATGCGCGCCTGGCCTCCCTGGCCGCAGCTGCCAGGATGGCATTGGCCAGGATGGCATTATCCAGGATGGCACCGGTCCGAATGACGGCATCCCGACCAGCCACCCCCCGCTTGGCCGCTCTCCAACGCACAAGAGAGCCCGACCTGATGAACCGCCTCCGAGCGTATGCCCAGGATCAGCTGAACTGGATCCTGGGCCTGAACCCCTTCGACACCTGCATGCTCCACGGTTTCGGCCGCAACAATCCCGAATACGAACCTGATTATCCCAACGCTTTCGGAGGCATCTGCAACGGCATTACAGCGGGCTTCGATGACGAGGAGGACATCGATTTTCTCCCCGATCCCTACGCCCGGCAGGGCGAGCACCGCTGGCGCTGGAGCGAGCAGTGGATCCCCCACGCCGCCTGGTACCTGCTGGCCGTCTGCGCCGGCTGAAAACAAGCAACCGTGGTTGAAACGTCCGGCGGTTACCGTCGATACTGACAACCACAGCAGGATCGGAGCGATTCGGAAGCGAATTCACGAATCGTCGATCGAGGAAACGGAGGTCAAAGATGGCGGATCGCTCGCAGCTCGAGGTAAAACTGCCTATGCGTGGCATGCTGGTCGGCTTCATCGTCATTTTCGCTCTTCTGGTCCTGGCTACGGCGGCAACCCACTTCATCCCCTCCGGCAGCGCCCAGGCCGTGGTTTCCATGCCGGTGATGATCCCCCTCGGGGAGCTGGCCGGGATCACCCGCCAGAGCGCCGTGTTGGCCTTCCAGATGGGCGACGGTTTTTCCAACATGCTGTGGCCGACCAACCCCACCCTGATCGTAGCCCTGGCCTTAGCCGGAGTCCCCTGGACGCGGTGGGCGCGCTTCATGCTTCCCCTCCAGCTGATATTCCTGGCGGCGGGTTTCGCCACTCTGGCGGCGGCAGTGGCGATCGGCTGGGGACCGTTCTAGCGCGATGAAACTGTATACCCGAGAGTTCGGCGGTGAAGGTCTTCCCGTGGTGATCCTCCACGGCCTGTTCGCCTCTTCCAAGAACTGGGTCGGCACGGCCCGGTATCTGTCCGGCTTCTCCAGGCCCTTTGCACTGGACCTGCGCAACCACGGGGACTCACCCCACTCCGATTCCCACACCCTGGAGGATATGATCGGAGATCTCGACCAATGGCTGCGAGAGAGACAGATAGAGAGGGCGGTCCTGTTGGGCCACTCCATGGGGGGATTGGTGGCCATGGGATTCGCCCTATCCCATCGGCAGGCCGTGACGGGCTTGATCGTAGTGGACATCCTCCCCCGCTCCTACCGGCCCGATTTTAACCGGGAGCTCGCAGCTTTGTCCCTGGACCTGTCACCGTACAAAAGCCGGCGGGAGATCGACGAAGCCATGGAGCCCATCGTAGCGGATCTGCAGGTGCGGCAGTTCCTGCAGATGAACGTGGAGCGCGGCGCTGGAGGCTTTCGCTGGAAGCTCAATATACCGGCGCTCAAATCCAGCGAGTTCCTCCAGGGCCCCGATTTTTCCGTGTTCGAAAAAACTTACGAGGGTCCGGCACTTCTGATTGCCGGCGGGCAATCTCCTTTCGCCCAGGCGAGGGATCAGCCTCTGTTCAACCAATACTTCCCCAACGGAAGCATCGAGGTTCTGGAAGACTGCGGGCACTGGCTGCACTACATCTGCTCTCAGGAGTTCCAGAGCGTGGTGCGGGAGTTCATCGGGACGCTTTGAGGATCGTGGTGGCAGCCGAAAAAGTGGTCGCCGAGTCCTCCTGAAGACCTGCCAGATAGGGAACGATCCGGTCGTTCTTGAAGCTGCCCGTGCCGTCGTAGGTGAGGGTGACCACGGGGATACCGGTGAGCTCTTCGATGCGCCGGGACATGGCCTCCGTGACCAGGGAGGGGCAGCAGAAGGCGGGGTTGGTCTGAACGAACAGCCGCAGGTCAGGGTACTCTTTCACCAGATGCGCTATCTTCAGCAGATTGTCCCAGGATTCGCCGTGGTGCTCCAATCGCACGTTGAAGCGGTCCAAGACTTTTTCCGGTTGGGCGTCCCGGAACGAGCGCGGAAAGCTTACAAACTCCTCGTAGTAGCTGAAATACTTCTTCTCGAGCATGTTCACCAGGGCCAGGAGAGTTCTGTACTTGATGAGAACCCAATAGCACTGCTCCCTGCTCCATTTCTTGAAGGTGGCGTCGGCGACAATTCGCAGGTACTCGCTGTACGGAGTAGTTACCACCTCCCCCCCGGCCTGCTCTATGAAATGGATCAAATCCTGGTTCATGACATCGTTGTCCCGCACGTAGAGATCGCCGAAAATCGCTACCTTCGGGCGCCAATGCTCCTTTTTAGGGATTGCCCCGAACATTTCGATCACCTCGGCCAGGGCATCCTCTTTCGATCGATTCCCAGATAACGAATCTTCAAGAATTGCCAGAGCTGCAGCTATGGTCTTTTCCGTTTCGCCGGGGTTGATCTCATACGGTCGGATGCGGCAACCGAGGCGGCGCAGCAGGCCCCCGAACAGATAGGCGAAGTAGGCGCCCACCCCCAAAAAAGGGGAGATATCCGAGTAGGTAAAATCTCCCACATAGACCCCGGTCTTTTCCATTCCTTCGCCATAGCCCTCCAGAAGGCTCTTGATGTAATGGGGGAACAGATGGAAGTTACACGACCATGTCGAATCCGTCATCCAGACAGCCGTTTGGGCGGGATCGAGTTCGTACTTCTGAATATAGTTCACCACACCTTGGGTGATGGCATTGATCGGCAGACATTGCCCCGTATTCATACGCGTGCCGGCCTGTATGGAAAGTTCGTCTTCCTCCAGCACGCGGGCGTCCACCCCGGCTCTGCGGAGGTTCGCCACAACCAGAGGGATCGTCAGTCGATCCCAGTTGGGAAACAGAAGGGTCTTGCCGTTCAGCCTATGCTCGAGGCTGGGGCTCAGGGGGTGGTCGGTTCTGCCCGCAAGGGCCGGTTTCTCTCCCGCCCGCTGCCGGGCCGCGTGGTTGCGGAAGGAGTGGATTCCCGCCTCGATCCGGGTTTCGTAACCCACACTGGAATCGTGCTCGTCGATCTGCAGGATCAGGTAGGGTTTGCCGTGAGCATCGAGGATGCGTTTGAAGTACTCGATCACGAAGGAATCGGGAGAACATTTGAAAGCGGTGATCAGCACGGGGTACAGACCCTCGGTCAACACACAGAACGCAGCGGTCTCCAGAATGCGGGCGGCGTAGTTCCACTGTACCGCATCGAGGAGCAGTTCTACGTCCCGGAGAATCTGCTGAACCCGACTGGCCAAACCGTCCTGCTCGACCAGACCCGGGGGGTGATTCGCCTCCCCACGCTGAGCGGCGCCTCCCCATTCCGACAGAGGCGGAAGCATTTCCTGCCAGTAGGCTTTGACACCCAAGGCAGCGAAGATGTCGGGGATGCCCTTGTTCATCTCCGGGGTAAGCACCTGATAGGGCCGTCCGGCCAGGACCACCTCGATATCCCCGTTTCGACTGCGCGTTCTCCGATACACCTGCTGCAGCCTCTCCCGGCCTTCCCGATACGCTCCAAGAGCTCTGTCATAGGCTCGGCTCACCTGCAAGTGGGACAGCGAAAGGCCAGCCGTTTTCTGCAACACTCGATGAAGCTCCCGCTTGCTCCGATCGCGGAGCTTACGAACCGCCGGAGGAGGAGCCGCCTCCAGGCTCCCGTGATCGACCAGGGGCAGCAGGGTTTTCCGCTCCAGATCTCCAGCCCCGATCAGTGAAATTATGGAGGGAGCGAACTGGGTGTAGTAGCAGTAGTGGCGCAGGCGTCCGTTTTGCCGCTGCTGCGATGCAGCCTCCAGGTACACTGGGAGGAACAGAAAGTCGCAGGATGGAGCCAGGTGGAGGGCGTGTCCGTGCAGTGCCGTGATCGGAGCACAGAACTCCGCCCCGGTAAGCTCCTTGCCGGATTTCAGCGCCTCCATGTATCCCTCACTGGTTATTACCTGGATCCCCAGCTCGGCAAAAAACCGCTTCCACAGCGGCAGCTCGTCGAGCAGATGAAGAGCCGCGGGGATGCCGATTATCGGAGAAGTAAGTTTCGTCGACTCGTGTTCCGGCTCCCGAAACGAACGCTGATATTCCCGGACTAAATCAAACCCGGATCTATTCTTACTGATGTATCGTTTTGCTTGATAGTCCCGACCGCAGAGGAAACCATATGCCACTGTCTGTCCCTGAACCTCGGCAATCCGCAGCCGGCAGTGGTTGTTGCACAACGGACAGATCTCCGATCGCACCGGTATGGACTGCCTGTACAGGTCTATCCCGCGGAATCGGGATCTGTCCGGTAGATCTTCCCGGAGCGCCAGGGCGACACCCAATGCTCCGGTGAGGTGGCAGTACTTGGAAACGAAGATCGGCCGCCTGAGCTTCTGCTCGAAGGCCGCCACCAGCGCCCGGTTTTTTGCCGTGGCCCCCTGGAAGCAGATGCGCCGCCCGATCAAGCCTTCGGAGGAGACCTTGAGCAGATAGTTCTCCCGCACGGAGAACAGCACCGCCGCCAGAATCTCGTCTACTGTGTATTTCTTGTTCAGGTAGTGGTTGATGTCCCGCTCCATGAAAACGGTGCAGCGGTCGCTGGCCAGCGGTGCCCGCACGCCTTCAGCCCGGCCGGAGTATTCCTCCAGGGTTACGCCCAGTTTGTTGGCCTGCTCTTCGATGAAACTGCCCGTGCCGGCAGCGCACACCGTATTCATCTGGCTGAAGGTCACCATGCCGTCGCGCAGGGTGGTGAACTTCGAATCCTGTCCGCCGATCTCGATGATCGTGTCGATCCGCGGATCCAGCTCATAGGCGGCCCGGGCATGGGCTGTGATCTCGTTGAGGATCAGGTCGGCCCCGATTACCTCTCCGATAAACTTACGTCCCGCCCCGGTGGTTCCGGCGCCACGAATCATCACCTCGGCTTTTCTCTGTTCCAGCAGGTTGTCCAGGGCTTCAAAAATCGCCTGAACGGCCACCAGGGGCCGACCCGCCGTACGGGTGTAGAAGCCGGCCAGCACCCGCTTTCCCAGATCTATCAGTATCGCCTTGGTACTGGTGGAACCGATATCGATTCCGAGGATCCCTTCCAGAGTCCCGAGTCCCCTTAGGCTGTGGTATAGATCGACCTCTACCGGAAGGGAAAATCCGTCTACAGACGGAGAAAAAACGGTATGCTCTCCGTCAGCAAAATCCGGATACTCGGACAGCTTCAGATCCAACGGCTCGTAGTAGTAGCTCTTCTTTTCCTGCCTGAGGTCGATCAACTCCTCCGGATTGAAGAAGGAGATCCCGGTCCCGGTCCCGTCCTGCAGGACGCAAAGGGCTGCGCCCAGGGCACCGTACAGATAGGAATCTTCTCCTACATCGAAGCGGCAGCCGAGAAGCGTTTCCAGATGCGCGACCACTGCGCGGTTTAGCGACACCCCTCCGGCAAACACGGCGGGGGAGAGGATTTTCTCCTCCGTGGATATGGTATCTGCGATGTTCCGCGCCAACCCCATGCATAGGCCGTCACAAATTTCCTCCAGGCTGTAACCCGCCTGCTGGGCATGACAGAGGTCGGTTTTGGCGAAAACGGCGCAGCGGGAGGCGATCTTCGGAGCCTCGCCTCTGTTGCTCCGGGCCAGCTCCCCGAGCTCCGCGCTTCCGGTCAGACCCAGCCGACCGGCCTGTTGATCGAGGAAGCTTCCCGTTCCCGCTGCACAGGAGGTGCTGGCCTTTAGGTTGAGAAACCTTCCCTCAGGATCGAAGCGAAGAAGCACGAACCTCTCCCCGCCGACCACCAGAAGTGACCGGATCTGTCCGTGGATCCTGCGGGCCGCTTCGATGAAACATACCTGACTGTCGTAATACCGCGCCTGCCGGAGGATTCGGGGCGTCGAGGAGCTACAGGCCATCGCCCCCAGCGTGCCGGGGGACAGTACCCCCAGCATGGACTTCAGGGTTTCCCGAACCATCCCCCTGTGAAAGCGATACTCAGTATGTTGGATTTCACCGTGCTCAGACAGGCAGACCAGAGAAATGCTTACCGATCCGATATCAAGACCAAGCACGGATGTCTTCATAAGCATTCACCTATACCAGTATACCAAGGATCACGAGGTAAGAACAAATTTTTTTGCAGTCCCATCCTGATTCTACTACACTAGTAGCAGAATCGATCAAGGAGGAGCAGATGAGCACTTATTTCTTCTTCGGGCGCTATTCCGAAAGCGCGCTGAAAGAGATCAGCGCCAAGCGTACGGAAAAGGCGGCAACGACGATCCAGAAGTTCGGTGGTGAGGTGAAATCAGTCTACGCACTATTGGGAGAACATGACCTGGTTATCATCGCTGAAGTGCCGGGTACCGAGGCGGCAATGCAATGCTCGCTGGCATTGCACAAGCTTACCGGCATCGCCTTCACCACGGCCCCGGCTGTATCGGTGGAACAGTTCGACAAGCTGGCAGCAGGGGTGTAACAGCAGACAAGCCCCAAAAGTCGCCGTCCGCAAGGACATAAAAACCTAAAATTCTACTAAGCAAGGAAAAAATCCTGCCGAGGTTTCTGATAAGAAGCCATGAGCAGGATCGAACGAGAACTGATTGCCAAAGCCAAGCAACGTTTCGGCAGGATAGCTCCCTGCAGGGGAAAAACCTTTACCCAGTGCTTTCTGTTTCAGGACGGAAAACTTCAGTTCTGGTTCAACGATTCAACGGGCAACACCCACCTGCTCTACATAGAGCAGGAAACGCTTAACTGATCAGTTACTTCCTGTCATCCAGGTAGGCTTTGATTGCCTTGTCGTTGATAAAGCCCTGCTCGATGGCAATCTCTCCAAACAGCCTATTATCTCCATTCTGTTGCAGCTTCAGGACCTGATCGACCTGTTCCGGGGTCATCGCCCCGATGCGTACCAGAGCTTCACCGATTCTCTCTTCCACGATTGTGTTCGCCTCTCCGCTGTGCCTTTATCCTAACCGAAAAACGGGGAAAATACTACAAAATCGCAGTAGCTTCTGGGCAGTAACTTCTGGGCAGTTTGACTCGATGAGCCGTCCCGCTGTATAAAGTACATTGACAAAATACACCTGCACGTTGGAGGAGACCATGGCAAAAGAAAAAGTTACATACCCGGTCCACTTGAAGGGCGAGCTCGATAAGCCGTCCAGGGCGCTCTGGTTGGTGAAGTGGTTCCTGGCCATACCTCACTGGATCGTGCTCTGCTTCCTGTTTGTCGCCTTCGCGATTCTCACGATCATCGCCTTCTTCGCCATCCTGTTTACCGGCCGCTATCCCCGGGGGATGTTCAATTTCAATGTGGGAGTGCTTCGCTGGGGTTGGCGGGCCTTTTACTACGCCGCCGTTCTGGGTACGGACAACTATCCGCCCTTCACCCTGGAATCGGTCGACTACCCGGCGGATCTGCAGATCGACTATCCGGAAAAGTTGAAGAACTGGATGGTGCTGGTGAAGTGGTTTTTGGCCATTCCCCACTACGCGATACTGGGCGCTTTGGTCGGCTGGGGCTACAACTACGCCGCCCACAACCAGTACCCATTCGGCGGCTTGTTTTGGATCCTGGTGGTAATCGTGGCCATTGTTCTGCTGTTTACGGGGAAATACCACAAAGACATCTTCAAGCTCATCATGGGTATCCAGCGCTGGTCGTACCGGGTCTGCGCCTACGTGGGCCTGATGACCGACGAGTATCCCCACTTCAGACTCTGGGAGTAGCGGGCGACCAAACCTAGCGGACCCCGGTAGACCAAAAAAAGCCAACTCGACGTCTCGAATGCGATTCCGTTTCATCAGCCAGCAGCAGCAGTTCATACGCGCCCTGTCTGCGGGGATCGGCAAGACCGCCGTGATTCTGCCCGCGGCCTTTGTCACGGAATTGGGGCTGGGATTGCTCACTCTGGGCATGGTCTTCTATATGCGGGAGGTGTTCCTTCTTTCGCCGGGGCTGGTCGGCTGGATCGCCGCCACCTGGCAGGGCTGTTATGTTCTCGGCTGTCTGACCATGCGGCCAGCCTTCGAAAGGCTCCTCCCCCGTTATTCGATGATCTTTTCCGCCGCAGGTATGGGTGCGGCCGTAACCGCAATTCTGCTTTCCCATTCCGCGGCGGCGATTTTTATCTTCTACGGCCTGTTCGGTTTTTGCCTCTCCTTCTTCTGGCCGCCCCTTATGAGCTGGTTGTCCCTGGGAATCGAAGGAAAACAGTTGGGTCGAGCCATGACGCGGCTGACCTTCACCGGCAACCTGGGAAACATCATCAGCCCCTTCATGGCCGGCGCGCTCAGCTCCCTCTCCCCCCGTTATCCCCTGTACGGGGCGGCCGTACTGTTTGCCGCCATCGGCATCCTTCTTATGGGGGCCGCTTTGGCCCTGCCCAGAATCCGCTCCGACCAACACCGCGGGCGCAGCCGCCGGGAGGAGCCTGACGAACCCGACCGGAGTACCTCCTTACGCTTTCCCGCCTGGGTCGGCCTGTTCGCCACGTATACGGTGCTGGGGGTGATCATCACGGTCTTTCCCATGTACGCGAGGGATGATCTGGGTCTCTCCAAGAGCACGATCGGAGCCCTCCTCCTCTGTCGAGCACTTTGCACCGCGGCGGGCTACCTGTTCCTCGGCAGAATAACCTCCTGGCACTTCCGGCCGTTTCCGATGACCGCGGGCTTGGCGCTGTTGGCTGTGCTGGGCTTCGGCATCTCTCGCGCCGCTACACTCCCCCTCCTGGCCTTGAGCCTGGCCTTGATCGGACCCCTGATCTCCCTGGGTTTCTCCTACAGCTTCTTCCACGGCGCCTCCGGATCGTCCCGTCGAGCCACCCGCATGGCCATTCACGAAGCCCTGCTGGCCTCGGGTCTGATCGCCGGATCCGCTTTGGGGGCTCAGGTCTATCAGCACTTCTCCATGACCGCGGTGAGTGTTTTCTGCGCCGCTTTGATCGGTGCGGCGATTGCAGTTCAGATACTCCTGGTCCGCCGCCGGCGAATGCGGTTGACAGGGGCGAGTACGAATAGAAATTGACATGATTCAACGGCTCGGCTTCGCTGTGTGCTGCGGATAAACCGCAAGGGTTCAGCCGAGAAAAGAAAAAAACCAGGGCATGAAATGGCAAGTTCTTCGGGGAGGTGATATTCTATATTTTCGAAGAAACACTCAACCATGAAAACCATCGTCAAGCGCATATTGATTGTCTGTCTTTTCTGTTGCCTTTCCCCCCTTGTTTCGTTTTCTCAGATCCAGACAATCGAAGTGTTGAAGGACGGATCCCACGAAACGATCCGGACCTTCGGCATCGCCCATTCGGCGATCGGTTTGACAATTCCGATAGTGATTATCAGCTCCGGAATCGCTGTAAATCGAGGGTTCCCCAGACAATCACCACGACCGAGACAGGGATCGCCATGATCGACCGGAACCTCCGCCGGCATGCCGTACACATGCAGGCGGTCGCCGCCAATATTTCTAAGGTCTTCGTGGGAAAGGAAGCCCAGATCCACATCCTGCTGGTGGCCTTCAGCGCAGGCCTCCACGTTCTGATCGAGGATGTTCCGGGCGTGGGCAAGACCACCCTGGCCCGCTGTCTGGCGGTCAGCGTGGGGCTGGATTTCGGCCGCATCCAGTTCACCCCCGATCTTCTGCCCGGAGACATCACGGGCATGACCATCTGGAGCCCGGAAAAGCGGGAGTTCCTCTACAAAGAGGGCGCGCTGATGCACCAGTTCGTCCTGGCCGACGAGATCAACCGGGCCAGCCCGCGCACCCAGTCGAGCCTTCTCGAGGTGATGCAGGAAGGTTCGGTGACGGTGGACGGAACGACCCACAGGCTGCCGCAACCCTTCTTCGTGGTGGCCACCCAGAACCCGACTAGCTTCCTCGGAGCTTTCCCCCTTCCCGAGGGGGAGCTGGATCGCTTCGGCGTAGCCTTTTCCCTCGGCTATCCGGACGGGGAGGACGAGATGAAAATTCTCTCCCGCTTTCAGGACAAAGATCCCCTGGAGGAGATGCAGCCGGTTTCCACACCGGAGACGGTGCTGGGGATCCGGGGAAGCATCCGCCGCGTCCACGTCGCCGATGCGGTGAAACGATACATCGCCGACATCGCTTCGGAAACACGGTCCAGCAACCATCTGAAGCTCGGCATGAGCCCCCGGGCGTCTCAGCACCTCATGCTGGCCGCCCAAGGGGAGGCGTTCTTTCAGGCCAGGGATTTCGTAATTCCCGAAGACGTAGCGGGTTCGGCTCCTGCCGTGCTGGCCCACCGCTTGATCCTCTCCGCGGAAGCGCGCATGGAGGGCATCGATCCCAGGCAGATTGTGAGCCGGATTCTCGGGAGGGTGAAGATCCCCACCGGGTTGAATGAACGCTGAGCTGCCCCTCAGCCTCCGCGCCGGCAGGATCGGCCTGTACCTGCTCGCCCTGTTAGTAGTCTATCTGGCGGGGAGTTACGTGGCGCCGTTTTTTCTCTACCTCTTCTTCGTGCTGCTGACACTGCCGTTCCTCTCGCTTTCATACCTCTTGCTGACCTTCCTCCGCCTGAAGTACTACCAGGATTTCAGCACCGAGCACCCCATGAAGGGAGAAACCGTTGTCTACCGCCTGATTCTGGCCAATGAAACGTTTCTGCCGCTGCACTACCTGACCGTGGGTTTCAAGACGATCCATCCTTTCATGGAAGCAGTGCTTCCCCGATTCATCACCTACATCCGCGCCGGGGACCGGCTGGAGAAGGTGTATGAAATCAACTGTCCCTTTCGCGGGATCTACACGGTAGGGCTGGAATCCCTGGCTGCCGAAGACCCGCTTCATTTCCTGGTGCTCCGCCGGCGGGTCTGGTACAGAACCTTCTACGTCTATCCCAGGATACTTGCCTTGCGTAACTTTTCCACCGGAATGGAGCGCAGCGAGCGCCTCACCCAGGGCGCCTCCACCGGATCGGTCCCCGACTTCGCCCTGTTCAGTCAACTTAGAACGTACCGCTCCGGCGAATCTCTTCACCATCTGGCCTGGAAGAAGTTCGCCTCTACCGGCTCGCCGTATGTCAAGGTCTACGACACCTCGGCCGAACCGGGGGTGACCATCTACTTCGACCTGAGACCGACTGAAGCGTCGGGATTGAAGGCGTTGGAGACCGAAGACGTGTCGGTGGAGATTCTCGTCGCTCTGGTGAAGTACTACCTGGATCAGGGGATACCGGCAGCGGTTCGCGCTCCGGGACGAACCGTGTACTCCTTTCGGGGAGCCAACCCGGCCGGCTTCCAGCGTTTCTATCTGTCTACCATGGAGCTGCTGTTCCAGCCCACAATTTCAGCGGCTGCGTTCTATCGACTGGACAAACAGACAGGCGGATACGAGAGCAGCTTTGCAATCATCATCTCCCATCTGCTCGACCCGGAGATCTTTTCCACGGTGGAGGTATCCCTGGCCGCAGACACCCCGGTGGCCCTCATTCTGAACCGCAGCGGATACGCGCAGGCGGAGCGGAAAGCTGTCGTTCCCTATCTGTATTCGCTCAGCGAGCGGGGAGCCAACATCCGTTTTGTCGACGGGCCGGAGGATATAGTGGAAAGCCTGGAAAGGGGCGTACTGAGCTATGAGCGATAGGCTTCCCCCGTGGGCCCGGATCGTTCTAGCCGCTATCGCCGCCGTGCTCCTTCCCGGAATCCTCAAAATCCTCCTCCGGGCCGAGCTGTCCTGGCCGCTGCTGTTGGCGCTCGCGCTGGGCAAAATTGCCCTGTCTGCAGTATCGATATACGCGCGTGGACTTGTCGCTCGAGCCTTTCGCCTCCTCTCGACCCTCTACACCGTCGGTTTCGCCGCCGTCGTGCTTACGGGCATCCTGATCAGCCCCTACTCGGCTTATGGGATCTGGTTTGAAACGGTCCGTGAAGGTGAGCCCCGAGGCGCGGTATCCAACCTGATGATGCTGCTGGCCGCAGTTTTTTCCTCCGCCCTGGCAGGAAGATTGCTGGATTCGGAGATACTCCTCCCCCTATACGGACAGGCATTGGTTGCAGCGGGACTGCTCGCCCTCATCTATCAGACCCGCCTGTTCCATATTCTGCTTCTCTGCCTGCTCGCCCTCGGTTCGATGGCCGTCTCCGTGCGCTTCGTCCGGCGGGGCAATCGCCTGCGGAATCTGGTCACCTTTCTCCTGCTGTTTCTGGCCTTGTTGGCCGTCTCCCGGCTTCCCCTGCTCTTCGCAGAGCCGCGGGGGAGCCGCTTCGTGGACGACCGGCTGCACCCGGGTTTACGGAAAACCGTGGTCGCCCTGTTCCCCCGTTTTCCCCTAATATACGGGATTCCCGGATTCGGCTACGGATTCGAAACCGACAGTTTGGGAGGAACGCCGATCCTCTCCGAGGCGCCCATATTCGAGATACGGGGACGGCCGGGCCAGCGCTTGTATCTGCGCACCGGCGCTTACTCCACCTACGACGGCCGGTCCTGGAGCAAGCGTATAAAAGCTGAGGGAATTTCGAGTCATCCCGCAAACCTAATAGCCGACAACCATATGCGGATCCTGACCCTCAACCCGGGGGAGGTTCCCCCTTCTTCGCTTCGAATATCGGTTCTCGCCGAGTACTACACCCTCCTCCCCTTCACTCTGAACACACGAGCGATCTATTTGCCTCCGGAACAGATCGAGGGAATCTCGGGAAACTTCGAGGAAGGATATCGGCTGGCCAATCCCCTGCGCTCTGATCAAAGCATCTATCTGCGCTACGAGCAGCCCGGAGAGCAACGCGGGGGGCAGAGAGGAGCTCCGGCCGAGGATTTGCCCGCCGCGGAAAGAAGTGCGTATCTGCAGCTCCCGAGTAGGGTCAGCCCCGAGCTCAGCGAACTGGCCGCGAACCTGGGAGACTCCACGGGGGACACCCGCGGCACCTTGAGAAACATCGAGAGGTATCTGGCCCGGAATTACACCTACAACCTGGAAGCCGATCGAACCCCGGCCGGTGCTGATTTCGTCGATACCTTTCTGTTTCAGAGCAAGGAGGGCTACTGCGTGCATTTCGCCTCCGCTTTTACCGTGCTGGCTCGGCTGAACGGTATACCCGTGCGGTATGCCACGGGCTATCTGGCAACCATACCGAACGGTTCCTTTCCGTTCGACGGGACGCGGGAAGCGGGCCTGGGCATCGTTACTGGATTATCCGCCCATGCCTGGCCGGAGGTGTGGCTGGAGGATCGGGGCTGGACCGCCTGGGAGGCAACGACCGCGGTCAACCCGTTGTACTACGAAGAAATCGGAGAAGACTGGCTGTACGAATACGGTCGAGGGATCAATCGGCTCACCAACCGCCAGCTGCGGGCAATCCTGGGGCGGGAACCCGCATCCCAACAAAGAGCAGCCAGAGGGGCGTGGAGTTTCAACTGGCAGATCCTGTTCCTGTCGATCCCTCTCCTCGCTGTACTGCTGATCGCCATCCGGGCGATCCGGCGCTACGGCATCCTCCTCCTGGCTGCGCTTCGTCCCGATCGGTCTTCGGCGGTAAAAATCGTAGCCAAAATCGCCGCCAGCTTTCATCGCCGGGGCGTGGACCGGCCGGACGAGCTGGGTTGGGTCCGGTGGGCTGAGAGGATCAGCGCTGCCACGCCTCAACTCGCGCCCCGATTCCAGACCAGGTCGCGGCGCCTGCTGACGGTGATCCAACGACTGATGTACAGCGATCAGGCATTTCGTAAACGGGATCTGGGATTAATACGGACGTTTTACCTGAATTACTGCGCGGGCTCCGTTATCAGCCGGTAAACATCGAGATCGCGAATCAGCCGCGGTTGACGAGAAAGATCCCCAGGGCCACCATGCCGGCACCGATTGCCAGACCGATCGAGATCCCCTCTCCCAGCAGCAGATAGCTGGCCAGCAGGCCCCACAGGGGCGCGGTGAAGAACAGGACGGTGAGCCGACTGGGTCGATAGCGTTTGAGGATAGAATACCAGGTCAGAAAACAAAAGACGCCAACCACCACGGCCTGGTAGAGCACGGCTGCCACGACAGGCGGGGGAAACTCGAAAGCGCTTCCGCTGTCGAACAGCAGGTGCAGTGCAAAAAACAGCGGTACCCCGATGATCATCTGCCAGACGAGGAGCCGCGGTGCTGCGATGGCTTGAACGTAGCGCTTGATCAGCACGGTCAGCAATCCGAGCAGGAATCCGCTGCCCAGGCAGAGCAGATCCCCGACCATGCTTCCCCCCGGACCGATGGCTAGTTTCTCCCAGAACACCACCACGATGCCGGCGAAGGCACAGATCACCCCGATCAGCCTGTACCAGGACAGCCGATCCCCGGGAATCATGAAGTGAGCCAAAAAGGCAACAAACACCGGATAGGTGTGCAGGATCACGGTTGCCCGGCCGGCCAGAGTCAGCCGGGTTCCCCAGTTTAGAATGGCGATCTGGATTGTAAAGATCAAACCGACAATGAGGAGGGGGATTACCTCGCCGGCTCGGGGCTTGAGAGATACGTGCCTCATCCGAGCCCAGATTGCGATCAGCGGCAGGGCAATCCCGAAGCGGATACCCGCCGCTGCAAGCGGTGGGATACCGCGCAGGCCGATCTTGATCGCTACGACGTTGCCGCCCCAGAGGGCGGCCAGGAGGAGAACGAGAAAGGTGGTTCGAACAGGAATAGAATCCTTGGTCAAAATAAGATCCCGCGCCGATTCTACCGAATCTCACCGTGTCGTGTCAAAATAAAATCGAACGCTTGTCTTCTATAAACGAAACCCCTACACTACCCGCACATTATGCACCGGAGTGTGGTTGTCGTATCCATAGATGGATTGTCCACGGTGGATCTGCCGTATCTGGAGTCGCTGCCCAATTTCCGAGAGCTGATGGGACGCGGTTCCCTCTGCCGGGAAATGCGGGGTATCTACCCGACCCAAACCTATCCCCTTCACGCCAGTCTGATTACCGGATGCTACCCGCACCTGCACGGCATCCATGCGAACACACTCTTCCAGCCGGGCCGCATCTCCCCGGATTGGCATTGGTACCGCCGTTTCCTGCGCGTTCCCGCACTGTACGATGTAGCACGACAGCAGGGTTTAAAAAAAACCGCTTCCCTCCTCTGGCCGGGAGCCGCCCGTTCCCGCAACCGCTACGTGATCCCCGAAATCAAGACCACCCGCCGCGGCCAGAGCTTTCCCTGGCTGCTGTTCACAAGCGGCAGTCCCCTGTTCATGCTGCACATGGGGGCACGCTACCGGGCATTGCTCAAAAACCTGAGATACTTTCACCTCGACAACTTCACAGCCGCAGTCGCCTCCCACCTGATCCGAAAACGAAAAACGAATCTGCTCCTGCTTCACCTCCTCGATTTGGACGGAACCCGCCACCGTTACGGGTTTCAAGCCCCCGAAACCTTTAGAGTCCTGGAAGATCAGGACCGACGGCTGGGCACGCTGCTGGCGGCCGCCCGGGACTCCGGGGTGTCCGAGGACACGACATTTGTCGTGTTCGGGGATCACGCCTACATCGACGTCCACACCCGCATTCGTATCAACGCCGCGTTTCGGAAGGCGGGACTGCTTGAGTTCGGCACCAAGGGTACGGCCGGCCGGCATTCCGCCGAAGGCAGTAGATTGATCCGCTGGGAGGCTTGGGCCAACTGCTGCGAAGGATCGGCACAGATAGGCCTGCGGGATCCGGAGGACCGGGCTATACACGGCAGGCTTGCAGCGGTGTTTGCCGAGCTTCAGGACAGCGGTGTCGTGGAAACCGTGTACACTCGAGACCAGGTCCGGCAGATGAAACTCGAAGGACCCATCGATTACTTGTTGGAAGCCAAGGCTGGCTGCTACTTCGTGCCGGAAATCGAAGGGGAGATCGTCGCGCCGGCTGAGGAGAATTTCCGAGCCGTCCACGGCTATCACCCGGACCGTCCCGGCTACAGCTCCCTCTTCTTTGCCGCGGGTTCAGGAATTCGCAGGGGCGTAGAAGTGGACAGCGTCCCCATAGTGGATCTGGGTCCCACCCTGGCAGCCCTCCTGGGATTGCAGCTGCCCGCTGCAGAAGGTCGGGTGCTGAGGGAGATACTAGATTTTGGATAGCGCGAAACCGTCACCGTCACGTCGGCCGCCCGGTTGCAGAGCAAAGCAGAGGCGGCTATAAAAGTGAAACAGGAGGATTTGTATGACCGTTAGCGACAGGGAGTATCGAAAGCGTATTCGGGCCTGGACCATGTACGACTGGGCCAACTCCGCCTTTGTCACCACCGTGGCCGCCGCGGTTCTGCCGGTGTACTACAGTCAGGTGGCCGCCTCCACCCTGCCCAGCCCGGCGGTGGCCACAGCCTATTGGAGCATGGGTGTGAGTATCTCTCTGATCATCGTAGCGGTAATCGCTCCCGTGCTGGGTACGGTCTCCGATGTGATGCGGGGAAAGAAGAAGTTTCTGTCGATCTTTGCCGGCATAGGCATTGTGGCCACCGGGTTGCTCGTCCTGGTGAAAAGCGGAAACTGGCTGCTCGCGTCCCTTCTGTTCATCTTCGGCCGCGTCGGATTCGCCGGCGCCAATGTATTCTACGACGCCCTCCTGCCCCACGTGGCCCGGGTCGAAGATCAGGATAAGGTATCTTCCCGGGGATACGCCATGGGCTACCTGGGCGGCGGCCTTCTGCTTGCCTTGAACGTGGTGATGATCCAGCTGCTTCCGGGGACGTGGGGACCCAGGTTGTCCTTCCTCACCGTCGCCCTCTGGTGGGCCCTGTTCTCCATTCCCCTGTTGAAAAACATTCCCGAACCGCATACGTTGACCGCCCGGCTTGAAAAGGGGCAAGACGTACTTTCAGTGAGCTTCAAACGGATCGGGGAGACGTTCCGCGACATCCGGCAGTACAAGGAGTTGTTCAAAATGCTGCTGGCCGCTCTGATTTACCTCGACGGCATCGGGACCATCATCGGCGTAGCCGCCATCTATGGAGCGGAACTGGGATTCGGCACACTGGAGCTGATCCTGGCCCTTCTGCTGGTTCAGTTCGTGGGAATCCCCTTCAGCCTGATCTTCGGCCGCCTGCCCAGCAAGGACACTCGGCACCGGCACATCGTGATGGCTTTCATCGTGTTCAACATCGTTCTGCTTCCGATGCTCGGAATCGGGGGCAAGCGCCTGCTTCCGGAGAGCATCAGCGGCGCACCCCTTCCCGCTTACGCTTCCTCGGACCGCTCAGCCGGGGAAGGAGCGTATCCCGTTACCGATAAGGCATTCTCCTATCGGGGCAGTTGGACAAAGAAGATCGTGGCGGCTGAAAGGATACGCAGCGAGGAAGACAGGACCTACCGAATGACTGATGAGCAGGGAGCCCGGCTGGATTTTCCCTTCAACGGTCAGAAGCTCACAATCACCTACGGCGTGGGACCGGATCACGGCATCTGGACCGTGGAAATCGACGGTCGCCCTTTGGAGGATGAGGACGGTCAGCCCGTCAGGATCGACGCCTACAACGCCAGGCTACGGTATGAGAACACCATTACAATTATGGTTCCCGCCGCGGGCGAACACGTGCTTAGCCTGGTTAATCAAGGCGAGAGGAACAGCCGCAGCTCAGGCAACGTGTTGAGCATCGCCGAGGTGAAAGTGCTGCCTCCTCTGCGGCAGAGCAACCTCGGTCTGGTCATCGGCATGATTTTCGCCCTGGAGGTAATCTGCCTCCTGTTGGCCCTGCTGTTCGGGAAGGTTCTGTTCTCCCGGCTGGCAGACAAGATGAACACCAAGCGCAGCCTGCTCCTGGCTCTGTTCGTCTATTCGGTGATTGCTGTCTGGGGATTCTTTCTCGATTCCGTGATCGAGTTCTGGTGCCTGGCCTGGCTGGTGGCCTGTGTCCAGGGTGGAAGTCAAGCCCTGACCCGCAGCCTGTTTTCCACGCTGGTTCCCGCGCCGAAGAGCGGCGAGTTCTTCGGCCTGTTCGGGATCATGGAGAAAGCAGCCACCTTCACCGGACCACTGCTGTTCGCCGCTGCCGGCGCCATCTTCGGATCCAGCCGGCCCGCCGTACTGAGTCTGATAGTGTTCTTCATCGTGGGGATGATCCTGCTGCTGCGGGTGGACGTGGAGAGCGGCCGTCAGATCGCCCGGGCCGAGGAGAGCGAGCTGGAGAAGCAGCTGGATTAGCTGTCAGCGCTCAGCAGCGGCTCGAGCCGTTGACGCCGCAATCCAGACACAGTAGCATGAGATGTGCTCGAAATGGAGACGACTCAGCAACAACAACTCGAATGTATCCGGAAAAAATATGGGATCCGGCTCATCCTGGCGTTTGGTTCGCAGATCAGGGGAATCGTTCATCAGGAAAGCGATCTGGATTTAGGCGTACTATACGAAGGAGAGCAGAAACCATTGGATGTAGCCGCGGAACTTCAAAAGGTGTTCCCCCATCACGAGTTGGATCTCGTGAACCTTAATCGCGCCGATCCTCTGCTGCTGAACGAGGTGAACAAGGAATGCCGGTTGTTAGCCGGCGCTGAAACGGATTATCACAACTTCCGCATCCGTGCTTTTCACCGCTATCAGGATTTCAAACCCTATCTGCAAATGGAAGCCCAACTCAATTCACGACGATTGGCTCGGTTGAAAGATGGCAGTTAACCGTGAGCTCGTAGAGCGTAAGGTCAGCCTCATTCTGCAAGATCTCGAAAAGCTCCGAGAATTGGCGCAACTCGATCTATCGGATTACCTCGCGGATTTCAAAAACGAAGCAGTGGCGGAACGGTTTCTCGAAAGAATCATTGGCCGGATGATAGATGTCAACTGCCAACCTATATTGAGGGGATTAAAAAATTCATCTCGGCGTGAACGTGATGGGGATTCAATCCTATAAATACAGAGAAATTCCTACATAAAATTTGCCGTAGCTGGAATTGTACAGAGTATGGTCCAGTTCATCCCCGTTGGTGAGCCGAAAGGGATCGAGCCCGAACGCCTCGTAGGAGACATCCTCCCGAGAGTAGTAGTACTCACCGCTGTCGACCGATTTGGCTTCTCTTTCACGCTGCGGCAAGGTGAAGCTCTGCAGCCAGCTTAGTCCGACGTTCAGAACCAGTCGAGGAAGGAAAAAGTACTCCAGCTCCAGATTGGCCAACACTCCCAAACCCACAAACCACATCTGGATCTCCTTTCTCCTTTGAGCCACGAAACTGCCTATCATGACGGGAAGATCATCGTACGTTTGAATGTACTGGATTGCCTGTATCGATGGACCGATCCCGGCGGATATGTTCATTTTATAGCCAATCGAGAATACATACGAAACAGGCACGGAGAAACTGAACGGAAACTGTTGTACGGCATAATGAACACTGAGAGCGCTAACTTGTCCCACGGTTAAAGTAACGGGGGTTCCGTCGTCCTGGAAGAAATCAATCCCGGCCGCGGTCGTTATGGCATCCGAAGGCAGATTCTGCATGCTCCCATACGTCGGCCCATCATAAAACACATAGAGATTTATCTGTAAAGCGCACGCGGACGAGAAGGGAGACCTATCTGCAGAGCTCACCAAAGACTAAATCAGCGGATCAGACCCTGCCGCTTTAGATCCTCCCGGTTCAGAACCAGGATGTCCCGGGTGCCGGAATTGATGTATATCTTGTCTCCGAACAGGAAGAAGGCGCTGTCCCTGTCCACGACTTCCTCGGACTGGCTGATCAGCTGAAGTGCCTCGTCAAAACGACCCAGGCGGTACTCACCCCCCGACTGGAACACCGCATAGATCGAGCTGGCCTGGAGCAGCACGTAGCTCTCGGGATAGATCTCCTCCCAGCTGCGTGTGGTTTCCTTCAGGGTGAGCGGCTCGAGGAGCATCAGCCGAGCCGGGGAGGCGGCGCTGCTTTCATGGCCGACCACGAGGATCGAGCTCTTGAAGAAGTAGAAGGTCCGCCCCCGGATGTGGCTGACCGGAGAAGAAATCTGTACGTCCGAGGCCACCGGATCCAGGATGTGCAGCGTGCCGGTGACCGAACCGTCGGTGGCGCGTGGCCGGACCTTGAGGTAGTACAGCTGATCGGAGAAGACGAAGGTGCCCGGTCTCTGGGGGCGTCTGTCCTGAGCGCGTTCATCGGCGATGATCTGCTCCCGTTCCTCGGCGATCTCCCCCTCCTTGGCCTCGATTGCTGCTTCGGTTTCCGCAACCGCCGCTTCTCGTTCCCGTACCTCCCCTTCCCGCTCGGCGACTTCCGCCTCCAGGCGCTCCCGCTCCGTCTGGGTGCGGGCCTCCTCCAGCTGCTCTCTGCTCTCGGTTAGCTCTTCCTCGGCTTTCTCGACTTCGGCTTTCTGCTCGCCGAGCTGGTCCATCTTCTCCTCTACTTCCCGCTCCTTGAGCTCCACCATATCCTTGCGGTCTTCAAGACCCATGTCTTCCTGCTGACGCATCTCCTCGATGACCTTCTCCTCGGTCAGCTCGGTGGTGCTCAGAGAACCCAGCACACCCTTTCCAGCCCCCGTTGTCAGAGGAATGAGCATCCTGGTTGCTCCCGGCCATTCGAAGTACTTGGTCGACAGCCCCGCGTTCTGCCTGTTCAGGTAGGAGAGGACCAGGGATTTGTACTTATCGGACAAGTACTCCAGCTGTGCTCTGTACACGGCGTTGTAGATCGTGGCAAAGCGGGCCAGGGTGCGGGCATCCTCCGCGGAGTAGTCGAAGACTCCTTCCAGATACCCGGCCAGGATCCGGCGGACATTATCGATGTGATCGACTTTGGCATCCCGATCGATGGAGAAGATATCCGCATCGAACTTCCCCTGCTCCGCCGGATCTATCGCTCGGATTACCGAGTATTTGAACAGGAAAGAAGCCCGCTCTTTGTTCTGGCCTATGACACTGGCCAGATACCAGCCCAGGCCTTTGATCTCATCCGCAGTGTCGATGCGATCGTAGGGCCCTTCGTAGTTGATGAATACGATCTCCCGATCTACGCTCCGAAGCTCCTCCTCGGCCACATCTTGGGCGTATAATCCCATTACCAACAGAAATACCAGGATCGACAACATCGCTTTTTTCATACCGCAACTCCTCTCACCGCCTACTCCTCTCACCGTCTCCACCGTTGGGAAAGATCGCGCAGATATCCGGAGGCGCGTTCCCGCACGCTCACCGATGCATCCCTCTGCGCCAATGCAGCCAAAGCGCGATAGTTGTCCGGATGAACGGCAGTCTCCGAGCTCATGATGATCCGATAGAGGGCCCGGGCACAGGCCAGATGAAAACGTTCCTGTCCGGTCTCCCCCACTTTATACAGTATAGCACGGGCCAGCTCGCCATCCGGATCAAAACCTATGGTTGCCAGCGAGTCGACAGCCGCTACTCTGATCTCACTATCTTCATCGGCGGCCATCACCTGTAACAACACCGCTCTTGCTCCCTCGGAGCCCAGCTCCCCGAGGAGCGAGCAGGCTTCGATTCTGATCTGCGGATCGCTCAGACCTGCTGCAGCGCTCGTCGAGCTGCGGTAGATCACGCCCTCCCCGGCCAGATACCCGAGAACCTCTTCCAGCACCACCAGATGAACGTCCAGATAGCGCCTCCCCTCGAGGTGCGCTTCGATGTCCCCAAGTGCCATCCGCTTCAGCTCCGGCGAGTCGGAATAGGCCAGTTCCCGAAGCAGTACCGCCGCGGGGCTGTCCAGGTCCGTCAGGGCGTTGGCCCGGCCGGTGTGCTGCCCGTCATGATACGCCTGTGGCCAGGGGCTTTCAGACAGACCCGTCGAACCGGCGGACAACGCGTAGAGGATCCAGTCCTCCGCACCAACGAGCACAATCCCGTCCTTTCCGATGGTGGGAATGCCGACAGACTGCTTCGCCCGGAAACGCCAGAGAATCAACCCGTTGCCGGAGACGGCGGCGATTTGCGTGGAAGCGGTGGAGACGTAGGCGGTACCGTCATCCCCGAGCACGGCCGGGAAGAGGATGGGAACGCGGAGGGAGCTGCTCCAGATCAGCCGTCCCTCCGGGTCGATCGCGTAGAGCCTTCCGTTGCCCGCACCAGCGATGATCGCCCCATCAGAACGGAGCACCGGATCGGAGGTATCGGCAGGGATCGCATAGCTCCACAGCAATACCCCTTGCGGTGAAATTCGATGGATCCCCGCGGCGCTTACGTACAGGGTACCCTCGTGACCGATCGCCGGTGTGCCCACGGAAGCGGGAAGCTCGATCTCCCATTTGTTGCTGCCGTCCCGGTTCAGAGCCAGGAGACGACGGTCCGTGGTCCCGACATAGACCGTCCCGTCCTCGCCGATCGAAGGGCTGGAGGCCAGCTCCGCGCGCACCTGATATCGCCAGCGTTCCTTCCCGGTGTAGCTGAGACAGTAGATCATCCCGCTTGTCGTGGCCAGTACGATCGAACCGTCTGATCCCACAGCGGGGTTCAGACAACCGCCCGTTCTGGGTGAAAACATCCAATGCAAACGCCCGTTGGCTCCCGTGGCCATGAGGATCCCGCTTTGGGTACCGAGCAGGACCGTGCCGTCATAGGTCACCACCGGCCCGGCCGACAGTTTTCGCCCCACCGGATAACGCCAACGCTCGCGACCCAGAGCCGAGAGAGCGTAGAGGGTTCTGTCATCGGACAGGATATAGATCGTTCCACGGTGGTCGACCGCCGGCTTCGCCACCACCCGTCCGCCCGTGACGTAGCGCCAGGCGAGCTCGTAGGGCTGCTCCTCCGCGCTGGCTGACGCGAGTCCCAGAAGTGTTAAAAAAACGAGAATGAAGGCGACAGATCTCATGCGCACCCATGATACGACCGCCCACCGCGATTTTCAAGCCGAGCGTAGGCGAGGGTGGCCACCTTGACGATCCTCTGCGGCTTGATGTACTTTCAGCAGGTATAACGGGCGCGATGAAGAACAAGCACAAACGAGCCAAATCCCTCAACATCGGCTTCGTCTCCACCCGTTTCAAAGGTATGGACGGGGTGTCCTTGGAGTCGAGCAAGTGGGCGGAGATCTTCGAGGGTTTTCACCACAGCTGTTTCTGGTTCGCCGGGGAGCTGGACAAGGACCCCCAAGCGAGCATGCTGGTGCCGGAGGCTTTTTTCCAACACCCCGACAACATCGCCCTGTCCCGAGAGCTGTTCGGGGTGCAGACCCGCGCCCGCACCGTAACCGATCGGATCTACAAAGAAAAAGAATACCTGAAGGAGAAGATCTACGCCTTTCTCGAGCGGTTCAACATCGACCTTCTGGTAGCCGAGAATGTGCTGGCTATACCGATGCACATCCCCCTGGGGGTAGCTCTGACCGAGGTTATCGCCGAGACGGGTGTTCCGGCGATCGGCCATCATCACGACTTCTACTGGGAACGGCCCCGGTTCCTGCTCAACGCGATTCCCGAAATCCTGGACATGGCCTTTCCCCCCGACCTGCCCTCCATGAAGCACGTGGTGATCAACACAGTGGCTCAGAAGGATCTGGCTGCTAAAACCGGAATCTCCTCCCATCTGATCTACAATGTAATCGACTTCGACCGAGCAAAGACGGGGATCGACGAGTACAACAAGAACCTTCGTGCGGACATGGGCTTCAGCGATCAGGATGTTCTGGTGCTGCAGCCAACCCGCATCGTGTCCCGTAAAGGCATCGAGCAGGCTCTCTACCTGGTGGAACGCCTGCGGGTCCCCAACCTGAATCTCCTGATCTCCCATTCACCGGGAGACGAGGGACAGGAATACTTCAACTGGATCAAGGACACCGCCCAGCGCCAAAAGGTTCCGATCCATTTCATCTACAACCGGCTCTACGAAGAGCGCACCCAAACACCGGACGGCCGTAAGGTCTACACACTGTGGGACGTCTACCCCCACACTGACCTGATCACCTATCCGAGCCTCTACGAAGGGTTCGGCAACGCCTTCTTGGAGGCCATCCTGTTCAAGAAACCTCTGTTGGTGAACCGTTACTCGGTGTATATCGTGGATATCGAGCCCAAGGGATTCGATGTTGTAGCCATCGATGGCTTCCTCACCGAGAAGGCGGTGCGGCAGGTGGAAGAGGTGCTGATCGACCCTGATCGCCGCCGGGTCATGGTCGAGCGTAACTTCGAGCTGGGAAAGAAGTACTTCTCCTACAGTTCCCTAAAACGGGGATTGAGCGCCCTGCTTACGAGCTTCTTCGGCACCATTCCTTCGGGAAATCTGGCCGGCGGTATGAATGGCCAGTAGAACCAAACTTACAGGGCTCAGGCGAATCAACCCTTCTTTTTCTCAGCGCTTACAAACAGTACGGTAGAATACCAGGCGACCTCCCGGCCGCTGAGCTGATCTGAACAGATCTTCCGGAGGTGCTCGAGCTCGGTCGAGCTCAGCAACGCGGAAGCTCGATCCCCGTAACTTCCGCTTCGCGGGGCGAACCAACGCTCGATATCTTCGGATCGGATTGTTCGGCGATCGGCAAATCGTTGGATGTCCCTCTTCAGAACGTTGAAGCCGGCATTTTCCACGATCCCGCAGAAATCGTCGACCGACCAATTAACAAGGGGATTGTTCGCATCCGTATAAATCGTCTCTTCCGCCTTGTTGAGCTTCTTTCGAAACGCCTCACTCTCGGATTGCAGATCCAGCAGCTCGGAGAGCCTCATTCCCTTGGATGGCACAACCTCGGCCAGGGAGATTTGCCCCCCGGGTCGGAGTGCCGCAGATATTGCGTTCAGGCTGCCCGCCTTATCCGGCTCCCGGAACAGGGCATTACGCCCCACCGCGGCATCGAAACGTACCTTTCCCCCGTCGCTACGTTCCAGCAGCTCGGGGAGCGCTTTCAGGGCCCCGACCAGTACCTGCGGCCGCTCCAGCTCCGAGAGGGCTTGGGCTCTGCTCTCCAAGAGCGAGGCGGCGTTCGGATCGTCGCTCAGAGACCAAACCCCTCCCTCCGGGACCCGCCGCAGGGCTTCCCAGGTAAGAAGCCCTTCCCCGGCCTTGAGATCCAACAGCAGATGGTGGCGTGAGAGTAAGAGGGGGGCAAAAAGTAACTCCCGGATCATCGCAAGCTGTTCGCTGGTCCGGCTGACCGCCCGCTCCAGCCACAGGTCTCGAACCCTGCTTCCCTTGCTGAAAGTCAAGATCTCCGTGCCGCGGCGATCCACCTCCATCATGGCCTCCAGTTGGGCTTCCCGCCGGCGGCGAACCTGTTCGCGAATGGACTTCTCATAACCCTGATCCGAGGGCTGGTAGAAGACCTTGCCCTGCAGGGCGTCTGGCAGGTACTGCTGCGCCACCCAGTGCTCCCGGTAGGCGTGAGGGTAGAGGTAACCCTCCCCGTGGCCGAATCCCTCCTTGTCACGGCTGGCATCCTTGAGGTGATTGGGAACCTCCCCGGCCTGCTCGGTCTCCACCACATCCAGAGCGTCGAAGAAGGCCATGCTGGTATTGGACTTGGGAGCCGTGGACAGGTAGAGCACGGCCTGGGCCAGATGGAAACGCCCCTCTGGAAGCCCCACCCTCTCGAAGGCTGCGGCCGCCGCCTGGGTAACGACCAGGGCATTCGGATCGGCCAGACCCACATCCTCCGAGGCGAAGATCAGCATACGGCGGAATATGAAGCGGGGATCCTCCCCGGCGTATACCATTCGGGCCAGCCAGTACAGGGCGGCATCGACGTCAGAACCCCGCAGGCTCTTGATGAAGGCGCTGATCGTATCGAAGTGGTAATCCCCCTCCTTGTCGTAGAGAACTACCCTCCGCTGGATGCTCTCCTCGGCGATATCCAGGGTGATGTGAATCGATTGTCCCTCCGGAGGGGGGAAATGCTCGGGCGTGGTTTCCACTGCCAGCTCGATCGCATTGAGCAGGGTACGGGCATCTCCTCCGGAAACATCCACCAGGTGATCGAGGGCCTCACGATCGAATTTCACCTCGTAGGCGCCGTAGCCCCGCTCTTCATCCGCGAGCGTCCGTTCGGCGATGGCGTGCAGGTCTTCCGGCCGCAGCGGCTTGAGCTGAAAGATGCGGGATCGGCTTACCAGGGCCGGGTTGACCTCGAAGAAGGGATTGAGGGTCGTGGCCCCGATGAAAACGATGGTGCCGTTTTCCACCCAGGGCAGCAGGGCGTCCTGCTGCGCCTTGTTCCAGCGATGCACCTCGTCCACGAAGAGGATGGTGCGCCGCCCGTAGAGCTTGCGCCGTTCCTCCGCCTCCCCGGTGCTTTGGCGGATCTCTTTGACCCCGGCAAGCACGGCGTTGATGCTGAAAAATTGACTTTTAGTGGAGTTTGCAATCACCCGGGCCAGGGTGGTCTTTCCGGTTCCCGGCGGGCCGTAAAAGATCAGGGAGGATAGCTGATCCGCCTGAATCGCCCGTCGCAGCAGTCTCCCGTGTCCGAGTATGTGCTCCTGCCCGACGAACTCATCCAGGGTGCTGGGCCGCATACGGGCTGCCAGGGGCTGCTCCCCCTCACTCTGCCTCGTTGCTTGATCGAACAGCTCTTCCTTCTGCGGGCGCTTGGATCTCAAAGATTCGGACCTCTCTCTGTTGGACCTATTGTACAACAACGGACAAAGAAAATGCTATTCAGAGGGCATCCCCCTCTTTTATATTCTTAATAATCACCACCCGGGAGAACGAAGCGTGTCTATCCCTATTTCCTACAACCAATCCCCCCCAGATCTGATCCGGGCTCGGACCTCGGTTCGGCGGTTCAACGCTGAGGTGGTGGCCGGGGAGGCCCGGCAGGAACTGGAGCGCTGCTGCCAGGCCGCGCAAAAAGGACCTTTCGGCGGCGTCTGCCGCTTCCGGTTGATCGACAACCACGTCGGTAGTGGTGCACAGGGTGAGCGGGTGGGAGCCTACGGGACCATCAGCGGCGCCCGGACCTATCTGGCCGGCGCAACCGGGTCGGGTGGATTCAGCCTGGAGGACTTCGGCTATCTGTTCGAACTGCTCCTGCTCAAGGTGACCGATCTGGGCCTGGGCAGCTGCTGGCTGGGAGGAAGCTTTACCCGCAGCCGCTTTGCCAAGGCCATGGACCTGCGGGAGGAGGAGATCCTGCCCGCGGTCAGCCCGATAGGTATTCCGACAAAGCAGAGAAGCTTTGTCGATCGGGTGATCCGCTGGGGCGCCGGCTCGAAGCGGAGAAAATCCTGGGCCGAGCTGTTCTACGACGCCGAAACCGCGGCGCCTCTATCCGAGAATCGGGCCGGGCAATTCGCCACGGCCCTGGAAATGGTCCGGCTTGCACCTTCCGCCTCCAACAGACAGCCCTGGCGCTGCCTCAAAGAGGGGGAGATGATGCACTTCTGCCTGCAGCGCTTTCCCGGCTATCAGGCGATCACACAGACCGATCTTCAGCGCATCGACATGGGTATCGCCATGGCCCACTTCGATCTGGCCATGGAAACAGCCGGCATCGAGGGCCGGTGGCAGGTTTTGGACTCGCCGCTTCTGCGAGCCAAGCCCCTTAAACGTCCCGAGGCCTGGCAAAAGGCTGAATATTTAGTAAGCTGGAGGGCGGAAGCCGCGCTGAACGGCCTTCCGGAGATCTAAAATATGACCGAGCAACTGTACTACACCGATCCCCATTTATCCCGCTTCGAAGCCCGAGTGCTGCAGCAGAGGCAGGAAGGAAGCCGTTGGGCCGTCGTCCTGGACAGGACCGCCTTCTACCCCGAGGGAGGAGGCCAACCGGCCGATCGGGGGGCATTGAATGGTCTATCGGTCCTGGACGTGCAGAAAAAGGGGGAAGAGATACGCCACTACCTTGCGGAGCCTCTTCCGGAGGGAAAAACGGTGAAGGGAACGGTGGTGGAGGGCACTATCGACCGGGCAAGGCGCTTCGAGTTCATGCAGCAGCATACCGGACAGCATATCGTCTCCGCCAGCCTGATCGAAGCCGCAGGTTATCCCACCATATCAGCCTATCTGGGCGAACGCTACACCGCGGTGGAAATCGACACCGATGACATTCAGGAGAGGGAGATCGAGGCGGCGGAGGCACTGGCCAATCAGAGAGTGACCCGGAATCTGCCGGTTCGGATCCACTGGATCCACCCGCGGGAGGCGGAGCGCTACCATTTGCGAAAACCTCCCCCGGATGTGGAGCGTCTTCGTATCGTCGAGATCGAAGGGGTCGATGCGGCGGCCTGCGCCGGAATCCACGTGGCCACCACCGGCGAAGTGGGTCTGATCAAATACGACGGGCTGGAAAAAATCAGAGGCCGCCTGCGCCTGCACTGGCTGATCGGGGAGCGGGCCTACCGGGATAGCCGGGACAAGGACCGCTTGATCGCCGCTTTGAACCGGGAGCTGACCTGCGGAACCGAGGATATCCTGGCCTCGGTTCAGGATCTGAGGAACAGGCTGCGCGAGCGGGAACAGCGCATCTCCCAGCTGGAGAGCTCCTTGGCGGAACAGCGGGTTCAGGAGCTGCTGGAACGGGCGGAGACCTGCAACGATGTTCGGGTCATACTGGAGAGCTTTTCCTCGGATGAGAGCTCCTCCGTGCAGGTCGTCTACCAAAACCTGCTCGATCACCCCAAGACCGTGGCCTGCATACTGCACCGTCGAAATGGTGATGTCCAATGGCGGATCGGCTGCAGCGAAGATTTGGATCTGCCCTGGAAGCAAATCCTCCCCGGGCTATTCCCCCTCATCGACGGCAAGGGAGGGGGCAAGGGCAGGAGCTGGCAGGGTGTGGGCGGCAATCCGGAGGGTATGGAGCGCTTTCTGGATGCCCTGCAACAGGCACTCCGGGATACACTGTCAGGAGGAACCAATGGCTGAAGGCGACAAGTCGATCCGAGACTGGGCGACCCACCGAAAAAACAATCCTCGCCGCAGCGGGATCCTGCTTCACCCAACCTCATTGCCGGGCCCCTACGGAATCGGGTCATTGGGCAGGGAAGCCCTGGCCTTCGTGGACTTTCTTGAAGCCAGTGAACAGTGCATCTGGCAGGTGCTGCCCCTGGGCCCCACCGGGTACGGGGACTCACCGTATCAGAGCTTCTCCTCCTTTGCGGGCAACCCCCTGCTGATCGACCTGGAGGAGCTGGAACGGGAGGGGTTCTTGACGCGGGAGCACCTCAGGAGTGCCCCGGAGTTCCCGGGACAGCAGATCGACTACGGAAGCGTGTTCGCCTTCAAGAGGGATATCCTCAAGAGCGCCCACTCCCACTGGAAACGGCAGGGCGATTCCGCCACCCAACAGGCCTTTGACTCTTTCTGCGAGCGGGAGCGCCCCTGGCTGGAGGATTTCTCCCTCTTCATGGCCCTGAAGCGAAACTTCGAGGCCGAGGGTCTGACCGGTGCCTGGAGCAGCTGGCCCGCTGAGCTGATCCGGCGCAAGCCGGAGGCGCTGGAGCGCTGGCGACGAACCGTAGCCGATGAGATCGAACAGCAGAAATTCCAGCAGTTTTTGTTTTTCCGTCAATGGGATACTGTGAAGCGCTACGCCGCCGATCGGGGAATCCGCATCATCGGAGACCTTCCCATCTACGTGGCCTACGACAGTGCCGATGCCTGGTCCAACCAGGAGCTGTTCTACTTCGATAAAAAAGGATCGCCCACCTTCGTGTCCGGGGTTCCCCCGGACTACTTCAGCGACACCGGCCAGCTGTGGGGAAATCCCCTCTACAACTGGAAGCTGCACAAGGAGACGGCGTACAGTTGGTGGATCGAACGAATCCGGGCCAGCCTGCGCCTGGTGGACAGCTTAAGGCTCGATCACTTCCGCGGATTCGAGGCGTACTGGGAAGTGCCGGCGGGAGAGCCGACTGCCGTGAAAGGACGCTGGGTCAAGGGACCGGCTGAGGATTTCTTCACCGCCCTCAAACAGGCTTTCAAACAGGATTTCGACGACCTGCCCCTGATCGCCGAGGATCTCGGGGTTATTACCCCCCCGGTGGAAAAGATCCGTGATCGCTTCGGTTTTCCCGGGATGAAGGTTCTCCAATTCGCCTTCGACGAGGATGCCGACAACGAGTATTTGCCCCACAACTACCTGCCCAACTGCGTCGTGTACACCGGGACCCACGATAACGATACGACCCTGGGATGGTACCAGCGGGAAAGCGAGGCGGCACAGGACCAGGTTCGCCGCTATATAGGCCGGGATGGGCATGATATAGTCTGGGACTTGATCCGCCTGGCATTCTCCTCAGCGGCCGATACGGCGGTGATTCCCCTGCAGGATGCGATGAAACTGGGGAGCGTCGCCCGGATGAACGTCCCCAGCCGCAGCGGAGGCAATTGGCAGTGGCGATTCACCAAGGATATGATCACGGAAGAGATCATCGGCAGGCTCCGCGAGCTCAGCCGACTGTACGGCCGCTGTCCTCAGATTAGAACTGCGTATAGACAGCAGGAATCGTCCCGGCCGGGGGCGGAGCACCCGCCCGAATCGCAGCTTTGAGAATCTGCATGTGAACGACCTGATCGTGCATTTTCAATCCGGCACGCTGAAAGACCGTTAGGGCGATACAATTAATTTCTTGGAACTCGAATATCTGCCTAACCAAACAGCAACACGATCCACTTGGTTCGATGTAAAAAGTGCTTGATCCGGCGATCGGCGTTCCTCTGAGATAGAGATAGCGTAAGGCGTGAACTTCACCGAGCGCGGCATCGGGTGAAAGTATCAACTCGTCGAT
>Ga0315551_10000398_pt1 | contig 35254 bp, 35 predicted proteins | sample SalMarSW160290MG_FD_203678 | JGI IMG/M metagenome (GOLD analysis project Ga0315551, IMG submission 203678) | Salt marsh sediment microbial communities from the Plum Island Ecosystem LTER, Massachusetts, United States - Salt Marsh Sediment SW1602-90 ...
TTGGGTGGGGTGATATCTGACCGGCTTTTTGGCTATCGAGTTTTGGACCAATTTTTCCCTCGTCAAGAACAAGGTTTTCATCTGCCGACCGAATCGCAGCGGATTTTAAATGAAGAATCAGTGGTGATTGAGGTAGCGGAAAAAGTTTCTCCCTCAGTGGTGACGATTGGCATCAGTAAAACCCAAGCGGTAATTGAATTTCCCCAGTCGCCCTTTGAGTTCTTTTTCGGCAACCCCCAATTTGGCACAGAGGAAGAGCAAGTCGAACAGGATATCGCCAGCGGTTTTATTATTACCGATGATGGCTTGGTAGTCACTAACAAACATGTCGTTTCCGACACACAAGCAAAGTATCGAGTGATTACTAAGGATGATAGAACTTACGATGTTCAAAAAATCTATCGCGATCCGGCCAATGATATCGCCATTTTGAAGATTGAGACTTTGGGATTGAACCCGGTCGAGTTAGGCGACTCAGCCATCTTAAAAGTCGGTCAATTTGTCATTGCCATTGGTACCGCTCTTGGTGAGTTTCGTCATACCGTTACTACTGGTGTTATTTCTGGCTTAGGCCGGGGAATTACGGCCGGTTCACCTTTAGAGGGCTATGTAGAAGAATTAGATAATGTTATCCAGACAGACGCGGCCATTAACCCAGGCAACTCTGGTGGGCCCCTTCTTAATTCTGCTGGTCAAGTGATTGGTATTAATGTCGCTGTCGCCAGCCAAGGAGAGAATATTGGTTTTGCCTTACCGATTAATATCGTCAAAGAATCGATTGATAACTTTAACCAGACGGGCCAGTTTAGTCGGCCTTTCTTGGGAATTCGTTACCAAATGATTTCTCGAGAAGCGGCCTTGATGAACGAAGTGCCGGAAGGAGCTTATGTCGCCGAGGTGATTGCCGGTTCTCCAGCAGAAAAAGCGGGGATTAAAGCCGGGGATATTATCACCCATCTTGATAATCAGAGATTAGCTGACATCGAAGGAGGACTGGCGACCGTCATCTCAAAAAAGAAAGTCGGCGATTCTCTTAGCATTGTTCTCTGGAGGGATGGGGAAGAGATTAAAACCAGCGCGGTTTTAATCGAGACAGAAGGTTAATTTTGCTCCTGAAGTAGAGAAACAATCTTCTTGAGATCTCCATTTAAGATGGCGTCCAAATTTTTCCAAGATTTATTCAGGCGGTGGTCTGTCACCCGATTTTGGGGGAAATTGTAAGTTCTGATTTTTTCCGAGCGCATCCCTCGGCCGATAGCGGAACGGTAGCCTTTAATTTCCGCCTCTTTTTTCTCCTCTTCTCTTTGCCAGAGTTTAGCTCGTAAAAGCTCTAAGGCGAGTTTTCGGTTTTGTTCCTGACTTCTTTCTTCTTCACTGGTGACAACGATACCACTTGGTTGATGCTTCAATCTAGTGGCTGAAGAGACTTTCTGGACGTTCTGGCCGCCCTGGGTCGAAGCCCGAAAAAACTGCCATTCCAAATCTTGGGGATTAATGCTGATTTCCGATTCAGGAATTTCCGGTAGAACGGCGACGGTGGCAGTGGAGGTGTGAATTCGGCCATGCCGTTCGGTTTGAGGCACTCTTTGGACTCGATGGACGCCGGCTTCGTTCTTTAATTGTTTGAAAGCTTCAGGACCAGAGATTTTAATTGTTCCTTCGCTGATTTCACTTACCACCCATTTTTGAGAATTGGCAAACCGGGTATACATTCTTTTGAGGTCGTCAGCCCAAATCTTGGCTTCATCACCACCAGCGGCCGGCCGAATTTCGAGAATCACTTTATCGGGGTTCATTATTTCTTTCCCTTACCCAGCATTTCCTTGAGGGTTTTCGGCCTGGCCTCTTCGGCCTTTTTTTCTTGAAGTCTTTTTATTCTTTTTCTGTCTTTTTTCTTAACGAATTCTTTACCAGCCACTTTTTCTGTTTTGGCTTGGAATTTTTCTACCCGACCAGCCTCGTCAACATACTTCATTTCGCCAGTGAAGAAGGGATGGCATTGAGAGCAAATCTGAACTTTGATTTCAGGCTGGGTTGAACCAACGGTAAAAGTATGGCCACAAGAACAAGTGACCTTGGCTTCAGGATACCATTGAGGGTGAATGCTCGTTTTCATAGATGTTATTTTACTCTTTTTTCTTCCTCGCCGCAAGCCTGGAAGGACGATATTCACTCAGGAAAACACCGAGGGCAATAACGCTGGCGCCAAAAAGGAAAGGAAGAGTGACGATTTCTTTTAACCAGAGAACCGCCAAGGGAGCGGCAAAGAGAGGTTGGAGGTAGGAAAAGATGGCTGCCTCAGAAACTTCAATTTTACTGATACCGAAGTTATAAAGAAAGTAGGCTAAGACGTAGGAGAGAATGGCCATATAAAAAACGCCCCAAAAAGCAGAGGGACTAGAGACGAGGAAATTAAAATTGAAAATGGCTTTGCCTTGCTCAAAGAAGGCTAAGGGAAGAAAAGTGATTAAGCCAACTAATCCAGCGCTGGCGGTGATGGCTAAAGGCGAGTGGCGCTTCAAACTTTCTTTAGCGAGAAGGACATAGGTTGTCCATTGTAAACCAGCGAAGAGGATGAGGAGATTACCCAAGAGGTTCTCCTGAGCAAAAATGCCTTTTTCAAGGAGGGGTTGGATAACGGTCAGAAAAGCTCCAGCCAGAACCACCAAAAGACCGATTTTTTCAAGCCGGGTAACTTTCTCTTTTAAAAACATCGCCCCGCCGATAACAATGAAAATAGGCGTGATGGAGGAAAGAAGGGTGCCGTCTAAAGCCGTCGTCCTCTCAAAGCCAAAGAAGATCAAAGAGAGATTAATGGTCGTTGACATCAGACCAAGAAGAAAAAGCTTGGGTAAATCTTGAAAAGAGATTTTGGATTTTTTCCAGAGGTAGAGGAGAATTGGCAGACAGAAAAGAGAAACAAAGAGGAAGCGATAGAAAAGAAAAGTAAAAGGAGGGAGAAAATGGAGAGTATGTTTAATCACTGGTCCAGCGATACCCCAGATGGCGGCGACAAAGAGGAGAGCGATATATGCTTTAAGCCGATGGGTCATTCTTTAGGGGTTAATTTTTTGATTACTTGGTCTAAGGAAAGGGTTTTCTGTTTACCGGTTTTCAGCTCTTTAATGGTGACTGCTTCTTTTTTGATTTCTTCAGGACCGATGATGACTACATAAGGAATGCCTTTTTTATCAGCGTATTTAAGCTGTTTATCAATTTTAGTTTCCGGGTCGAGATAGAGCTCGGTGGAAAGACATGCTGTCCTTAATTGATTGGCGATGGCTATTGAGTTTTCAAGATATTCAGGGGAGAAGATGGTGACTAAAACTTGAGTGGAGATAGGAGAAAGCTCAGGCCAAAGATTTTCTTCTCGAATGACATCGCAAATTCGGTCTAAACCAAAAGAAACACCAGTGGCAGGAATATCCGGACCGCCTAAGTCGGCGATGAGGTTATCGTAGCGACCGCCGCCGACAATCGAGCCGATTTTAGGCTTTTCCACAATCGCTTCAAAAATCGGGCCAGTGTAGTAGTCAAGGCCTCGAGCTAGGGTTGGATCAAATTGATAGAAATCCTTGCTGACCCCTAACCATTCCAGATAATTGAATAATTGTTTAAGATTTTCATCTGGTTGGACTTTGTTAATGAGAGAAAAGAGTTTCTTGATTTTTTCTTCAGTTAGTTCCAGTTTTTTAAGTTCATTTTTGACTTCAGCGGGATTAGTTTTTTCTAATTTATCAAGCGATCTAATAACCGCCAATTGTTTATCTTCAGTAATGCCAATGCCTTTCATCAATTCAAAGAGAACCTGACGGCTGTTGATTTTAATCACGAATTTTTCAAAACCAAGCTTTTTCAGACAATCATCGATGACGGCAATAATTTCTGCGTCGGCTAGGGGAGAGGGAGAACCAAGAGAGTCAATATCGCATTGAGTAAATTCCCGATACCTGCCTTTCTGCGGTTTTTCCGCTCGCCAGGTCGTTTGAATCTGGTAGCGCTTAAAAGGCAGGGGAATTTGGTTTTGATATTGGGCTAAGACCCGAGAAACAGGGACAGTCAGGTCATATCTTAAACCTACCTCTCGACTGCCCTTGTCTTTAAAGGTGTAGACCAATCTGTCTGCCTCTTCACCGTACTTGCCTAAAAGGGTTTCCGCATATTCTAAAGCCGGGGTTTCCAAGGGCTGAAAACCATAGGTTTCAAAAACCTCGCTTAAGGTCCTAATGACTTTTTGACGAATGACCATCTCTTCGGGCAGGAAATCCCGAAAGCCTTTGAGAGTTTGGGGTTTAATTTTTTTCATCTTTTCTCCTTTTGATTGTAACACATTTCCTTCTTGGGGTGGCTGAGGGGATTCGAACCCCCGACCTTCCCGTTCACAGCGGGACGCTCTACCACTGAGCTACAACCACCACTTCGTCGCTTCGCTCCTCAGTGTAAACTCTTTTTCCCACCAAAAAACCAACCTCTGTTGGTTGGTTACCGTCTTTATTCTCCACACCAAAACCAACCAACGATTACTCGCGGTGGTCGTGATGATGAAGGGATAAAGATTTCATCTTAAGGAGTATTTTATAATTTTCAGGCCTGATTGTCAAATAGGGGGGAGGTTATTCTTCTCCAGCTGCTGTTGGTGTGGGCGTGAGTTCTTCTTCAGCCGTTTCGGCTCCAGCCGGAATCAAATAGATGACGGAAGCGGTGATGGTGCCGTTGTCATTTTTCTTAATCCCGACCGCGGCCAACCGATCACCAATTTCAATCTCATCAAAGTCGATTTCTTCGGTTTTATCATCGACTTTCTTCTCGATGGTCGTCTTACTGGTGACATCAATTTCGTAGGTCACTTCATCCTTAAGAGAGGAAAGACTAATCACTTCTTCTTCTCCACTAATATCGGCCACTTCTCCATAGACTGCTTCCCTGGTTTCCGCTGGTTCAGGCTCTTCGGCGAGAACAGAGATTCTTTTGCCGAGCAAGAGACCATCAGTTTCAAGATAGCCTAAAGCGATAATAAAATCATCAATTTCTAAGTCTTCTAATTTTATGGCCTGTCCCTTTTCGCCAATCAAGTCTGTTTCTTCATCGGTCTTGATTTTTCTTTCGCCCTTTTCCGACTCGATGGTTAAAGTTGAATTGCTAACATCGGCAATCGTGCCAAAATAGGCCGCCTTCCTTGAGCCTGATTCTTGAATGGCTTCGATTCTTTCTTGGACTTTCTCTTTGATTTCCGGGCTGATTTCATCGTCAGCTGGCGTTGGTGTTTGGGCGAATGCTTTTGGCAAGAGTGTCGAGCAAAGAATAAAAAGGATGAGAATAATTTTTGTATATTTCATTTTAGATTTCTGCGGTGGAATAAACCACGTTTAATGTTTGGCTAGTTTTTTCACCCTCTTGATTAAAGGCGGTAATCGTGATTTCGTTGATGCCTCTGACCAGAGAGACTTCAGTGGCAAAACTGCCATTTTCATCGGCTTCAATAATTTTTTCTTCATTTTCTGCAGCGATAACAATAATGGCGGCAGCGACACTTGAACCTTTAATTTCAGCCTTATTGGTATCAATGAGAGCTTCATCTTGAGGAGAGAGAATATTAAGAGTAAAGCCAATAGGAGGAGTTGGTTCCACTATCTCTTTAGCCTCTTTTTCTTCGGGCTGGGCTTCGGATTTGGTCAGAATCGCTTTATTAGCGGTCCAAATTCCAAAGGTAATTAAAAGTCCGAGGGCAAAGCCAATAATGATGGCAATGAGGACTTCCTTTTTCATGGCTAAATACTATAGCGTAAAATATAGCCCTTGTCAAGGTAGAAAGATTTTGATATCATTCTGGCAAATGGAGATAAAATTTCTTGGTCACTCCTCATTCAAAATTAAGGGAAAAGCGGTCACCATCGTCACTGACCCTTACGATGCTTCCGTGGGTTTTAAATTTCCCAAGGTTGAAGCCGAGATTGTTACCATTTCTCATGACCATCAAGACCACAATCAAAAAGAGTTGGTAGGAGGCAAGCCTTACGTGATTGCTGGGCCGGGCGAATATGAAGTGAAGGGCGTTTCTGTTTTTGGGCTCCAGACTTTTCATGACGAATCTCAGGGAGAAAAACGGGGGATAAATACGGCTTATCGGATTGAACTCGAGGAAATAAGCCTTTGTCATTTAGGCGACTTGGGCCATTCTCTTTCCTCTAATCAGCTGGGAGAACTGAATGGGGTGGATATCCTTTTTGTTCCCACTGGCGGTGTTTATACTATCGGTCCAAAAAGAGCAGTCGAAGTGATTACCCAGATTGAACCAAAAATTGTAGTGCCGATGCACTATCGCGCCCCCGAACAGAAAGATAATGAAACTTTTGCTCAATTGAGTGGCGTCGATGAATTTCTTAAAGAGATTGGTGAAGAAGTCAACCCCCAACCAAAATTAATTGTCAGTCGGGATCAGCTGCCGGCTGAACGAGAAGTGCTTGTCCTAGAAAGGGTAAGATAATGCCCGCTTTGAAAGTTCCCCCTCATTCTGAGGAGGCAGAAAAATCAGTCCTTGGCGCCTGCCTAATTGATAAAGACGCGGTTATTTCGGTTGTGGAATTTCTTCGACCAGAGCACTTCTATGACGACAGTCACGGCCAAATCTTTGAAGCCATTCTTGTTCTTTATGAGGACCGAGCGCCAATTGATATTATCACTTTAACCGAGAAATTGAAAAAGCAAAAAGCTTTAAAGAGGACCGGCGGAGCGACCTATCTCTCCGAACTGGCTTCATCAGTACCGACGGCGGCGAACATTGAACATTACGGCCATATTATCAAAGATGATTATACCAAGCGAATGTTAATTTCCGCGGCGGCGAGAGTTTCCGAACAAGCCTTTGATGAGTCGAGTGAGGCCGATCAAGTTCTCGACAAAGCAGAGCAAGAAGTTTTTGCTCTTTCTCAAGCCCACCTTAAACAAGTTTTTATCCCGGTTAAAGATGCTTTAGCCGAGTCTTTTGATCGTTTAGATGAACTTCACAAAAAAGCGAGTGGTTTAAGAGGCGTGCCCACTGGCTTTTCCGACCTAGATAATATGCTGGCCGGCTTTCAAGCTTCGAATATGGTGGTTTTAGCGGCCCGGCCGGGGATTGGGAAAACGGCTCTTGCCTTGAATATTGCCCGACACATAGCGGTTGAAGAAAAAATACCGGTCGGTTTTTTCTCTTTAGAAATGAGCAAAGAGGAATTAGTGGACCGTCTTTTAATCAGACAGGCAGAGATTGATGCCTGGAAATTAAAGACCGGAAAACTCGAAGAGGAAGATTTCACTCGCTTATCCGAAGCGATGGGTGTTTTAGCTGAGGCACCTTTATATATTGACGACACGCCCGCGGCTAGTGTCCTAGAGATGAGAACTAAGGCGAGAAGATTGCAGGTTGAGCACGGTTTGGAATTGATTATTGTTGACTATATGCAGTTGGTTAGGGGTAGGCAAAGAGAGAATCGGGTTCAGGAAGTTTCGGAAATTTCTATGGGTTTGAAGAACTTGGCGCGGGAATTAAAGATTCCGGTTATAGCGGTTTCCCAGCTTTCACGAGCAGTTGAAGTCAGGGGAGGAGCGAGGCCTAGATTGGCGGATTTGAGAGAATCGGGTTCAATTGAACAGGATGCGGATGTGGTTGCATTTCTCTATCGGGAAGATGAAGAAAACCCTGAAAATATCACTTTAGAAATCGCCAAGCACCGCAACGGACCGACCGGTAATTTTAAACTCCGCTTCGTCCCGTCTCGAATCAGTTTTTATGGGCTGGAGGTTAAAAGAGAGAAGTAGGAAATTTCCTGCCTGAAGGAGGTGGAAATAAGAATTATGGAAGAGAGAGAAAAATTAACTGGTGAAGAACTTAGACAGGCTTTTCAAGAGGGATTTGAATATTTAGAGGGCTTGCAGAGGATAAGGCCTTTAGATATAGTTCTTGGTTCTGGTGAGAGTGTTAAAGTGTCAGTATGGCACTTACCCGAGCCGGATGCTAGAGGCCTCCAAGTTTTCATAGAATTCCCTTCTGGTAGGGAGATGTACAGAATAGATCCCTTTGAAGGCTTAAACGAGGTTCATGTACCTGCGCCGGACGTGACTCACACGCAATTTTTAGGAGATGTATCTCCATTTCTTTGTGGATGGGTTGAGCTTAAGACATTCCGGTCAGCTCTTGAACCAGGGTATCAGGAATTTATAGAAGGTCAAAAACAATTGGCCCTGAAGGTAATAGATACAATAAGGGCAGGTATCAGGCAATAATTTGTGCCGAGGGCCGGAGTTCCTTCGACTTCGCTCAGGATAAACTTCTGGTTTTTGACCCGCCAAAAATTTAATTTTGTGCCGGCGGTCAGAGTCGAACTGACACGAGCTTCTAAGGCTCACACGATTTTGAGTCGTGCGTGTCTACCAATTCCACCACGCCGGCAAAATTCCTTTTAATTTTATCATCTGGAGCTTAGATTATCAATTTTTTCTCCTTGTTTTTAGCCTTGAATTGAGTTAAAATCTTTTCTAATGATTAGCGTCACTGAATTAAGAGCCGGAAGAAGTTTTAAAGAGAATGGTCAACCCTATCTGGTGCTCAAGTATGAACATACCAAGATGGGCAGGGGGACGGCCAGTATTAAGGTTAAAGTTAAAAACCTAAAGACTGGTTCGGTGACGGAAAAGAGTTTTATCTCTGGCGCCCGGGTCGAGGCGGTTTTAACCCAGAAGAAGAAGCTTCAGTATTTATATTCGGACCAGTTAGGCTTTTATTTTATGGATCCAAAAAGCTTTGAACAGGTTGAAATTCCGGCCTCGCTCCTTAGGGAGCAGAAAGACTTTCTTAAGGAAGAAGTTTTGGTTGAAGTTTTGTTTGTTGAGAGTGACCCTGTTTCGGTTGAATTAGCGCCGAAAATGAAATTCAAAGTTAAAGAAACCGGACCAGGCGTCAAGGGAGATAGTGCCACTAATATTTTTAAGCCGGCTACTTTAGATAATGGGATGAAGATTAAGGTGCCTCTTTTCATTAAAACTGGCGAAGAAATTTGGGTTGACACCCGAAGTGGAGAATACGTGGCTCGCCTTGACTCGCGTCAAGCGAGGCAGAAAAGGAGTTAGGTAAAGAAGATTAAGTAAAAACAGAAGAGCAAAAGTCCTCCTTGAGTGAGCATTCCTGGCCAGAAAGAAACATTCCACTGAAGCTTTCTTTGAATACTTATTAATTTAACCAGGAATTTATTTTTAGAGTTTAAGAAAAAAAAGGGTGCCTCGACAAGATCAGCAGAAACTGCCAGGAGACAACTCAATAAAATAAGAATAATCATCGCCCAATCGGGATAAAAGCGGAAAGCCAGAAAGAGGCCGATAATTAAGGCGAGAAAGGCATCAATGAAAACAATTTTCATTGTTTTTGGGGAGACCCTGCCGTCTCTTTTAAGTTCGGTATAGAGATGAGGATTCCAATGAGGGAGAAGGTCTAGAACAAAATTGGAAAGAAAGGCGAGAGGGAAAGCGAGGAAGGGGTTACCGGTTTTGATGGCGACGGTAGCACCGACAATGGCATGGGGTAATTCAAGCACTGTGTTTTGAGTATAATCCCTAGAGGCTGGCTTGTCAAATAATTGGGATGAGGATTGGACAGAATTTTTTTTTGGATGTATTATAAAGGAGATGTTGCCAATCCTTTTTACTCTGGGACCATTAACGATTTCTCCTTTGACCTTCTTAGTGCCTTTTGCCTTCATTCTAGCTTCTTACCTTCTTTGGCATGATTTAAGAGAAGATTATTCAGAAGAAGAAATTATTAGCTTGACTATTTATCTTACCCTTGCTTTTCTTATTGGCGCGAGATTGGTACATGTTCTTTCTCGTTTTAGCGACTTTCAATTTTCTCTCTCGAAATGGCTCTTAATTGGTCATTATCCGGGTTTTTCTTTTATTGGTGGATTTATTGCCTGCCTAGGGTGGTTGTTTTTTTGGTCGAAGAAAAAGAATTGGGATTTCTGGCAAGCAATAGAGATTATTGTTCCAGCGGGGCTGATGGCTATCGTTTTAGTGGGCACCGGTTTCTACCTGACTGGGGGGGGAATTCTCTTTTTAGGAGAGGCCATTATTGCTTTACTTCTTTTATTCTTCAGTCGTTTTTTGAGGAAAAAATATCGGACGTTCGCGTGGTATAAGAGCGGAAAGTTAGGTTTCGTCAGCTGTCTTTCTGTTTCCCTCTTTATGTTGGGGAAGCTTTTACTTGAAATTTTTTATCGGGGTAGTTTATACTGGGATAGTCTTCTCCTTTTGGGAGTAGCGATTGTTTGCTGGGTATTTATTTATCGTCGATCAGGTCGGGATTTAAAGGAAGACTTAAGGAAAGCTCTTTTAGTAAGGGAGAGGAAGAAAGATGAAAAAACCAGTCATTAAGTTTCCAGCCCAGGTCTTAAAGCCCATCGGAAATTTTCTTCGCCGAGAGGAGAAAAAACTGGTGAAAAGGAAGAAGGATTTGGAAAAAGAAGATCCTTTTTCGGACACGGCTCGACTAACTGATAATGCTGCCTCTGATGCTGATGCGGCCGAACAATTTGGTCATGCTCGAATAGAGGCGATAAAAAAAGAAATCGATAGAAGGCTGATTGATATCAGGAAGGCGCTGGGAAGGATTAAGATAGGACACTACGGTACTTGTGAGAGTTGCGGTAAGATGATTGACACCGACCGGCTGATGGTTAAACCTGAGGCAACTTTGTGTATTGATTGCGAGAGGAAGAAAGGGAAATAAACTAGCGTCTAGGTTTTAGCGTCTAGCGTCTAGTTATCCCGCTTAAAGGCGGGATTTTTGGTAGAATAGGGAGGATGGATCCAAAAATTGTTTTCGAAGACGAAGAGATCTTGATTATTGATAAACTGGCCGGAATAGTGGTCAATCGCGCCGAGTCAGTAAAAGGAGAAACGGTTCAAGATTGGGTAGAAGAAAAACAGAAAACAGTAGACAGCCCGCCCCGCTTCGCGGAGCGAGGCCGGGGTAGACAGAAGACAGAAAGCCTTTCGGACTTTGTCCGAAGAGCGGGTATTGTTCATCGGTTGGATAAGGAGACAAGTGGCTTATTAATCATTGCCAAAACTTCAGAAGGATTTTCAAATCTTCAAAACCAATTTAAGGAGAGAAAAGTAGAGAAGCATTATCTGGCATTAGTTCATGGAAAAGTCGAGCCAAAAGAGGGCGAGATTAGAGCGCCTGTGGGCCGATTGCCTTGGCAGAGAGAAAAATTTGGGGTTTTAGCTGGAGGCAGGGAAGCGAGGAGTAAGTATCAAACAAGATCAAGCTTCAGGTATCAAGATTCGGATTACACTTTATTAGAAATAAAACCGGAGACAGGGAGGACCCATCAGATTCGAGTTCATCTTAAATACTGGGGACATCCTGTCGTCGCTGATGATAAATACGCCGGTCGAAAAACCAATCGGAAGGACCGAGAATGGTGTCCGCGTTTATTTCTCCACGCCTCGTTTATCGCTTTTACTCACCCCAAAACAGGCAAGCGAGTCGAATTTTCTTTTTCCTTACCTCAAGACTTGAAAAAAGCTTTTGGGAAGGTAAAATAGAAATATGGTTGGGATGGGATTGGCTTACGCTCTTTTTCTGATTCTTCTGGCTGGTTTTTTAGGCGGTTTCTTGGCCAAAAGACTGCGTCAGCCTTTGATTTTAGGCTATATTCTCGCCGGCATTGTTATTGGCGCTTTAGCTCTGCCAGTGGTCAGTAATGAAGAAGCGGTTAAGACTTTAGCGGAGATTGGTGTTGCTCTTTTAATGTTTGCCTTAGGAATTGAATTTTCTTTAACCCGATTAAAAAAGGTTAAGGAAATCGCTCTCTGGGGTGGCTTCATTCAGATTCTTTTGACCATTCTTTTAGGCCTGTTTATTTTCCCTCGCTTTGGTTTTGACTTTTATTCTTCTTTATTCATGGCAGCCGCTTTTTCTCTTTCTTCAACGGCGGTGGTGACTAAACTTCTTTCGGAAAAAGGCGAATTAGACTCTCTCCCCGGAGAAATCATGGTTGGCTGGCTTTTAATTCAGGATTTAGCCGTTCTACCAATGTTAGCGATTTTGCCTCAAGTGGCAGTTCTAGAAACCAGCCAGTTTTGGAAAATTCTTCTCAGTGTGGGCGAGTCGGCGATTCTATTATTCTTGGTGATTATCTTAGGGAAGGGAGTGATTACCAAGATTTTGGACCGGATTGCGGCGGTTGGCTCCCGCGAACTTTTACTTTTGTCAGTAGTCACTCTTTGTTTAGCGGCCGCTTTTGGTACCTATTCTCTAGGTTTATCTTTTGCCTTAGGCGCTTTTTTAGCCGGCTTAATTGTCGCTGAATCTTCTCAAAATCACGCCATCTTTTCGGAAATAAGACCCTTGCGGGATGTTTTTGTGATTATCTTTTTTGTTTCTTTAGGGATGATGATTACGCCGAGTTTTATCTTAACGAATTTATTAACTATTCTTGCCCTGGTAGCCATTATCCTTTCAGTGAAGTTTCTTATTATTCTTGGTTTGGTTTTTTATCTTGGCTATCACACCAAGACCGCTTTCTTAGTCGCCGTTGGCTTAGTCCAGGTTGGCGAATTCTCTTTTGTTTTGGCCCGGACGGGGATTAGTCAAGGAGTGATTGGCGGGGAAATTTATAATTTTATTATTGCCGTCGCTTTAGTGACCATCGTTTTTACCCCTCTTTTATTTGAAATGGCGCCGAGAATTTATCAACGGGTGAGAAAGCTGACCGGAAGAAAATTCCCCAAACTTTATTCTCTAATTTTTACCCGGTTTGACCATCGTCAGGGGCAAGAGGGACTGCCTTTAGAAAATCATGTTATCATTTGCGGTTATGGTCGGGTAGGGGGCTGGTTAGGTCGGGCTCTGGAAATGGTCGGGATTCCTTTTGTGGTCGTTGATTATAATTATAAGATAATAGCTGACTTAAAAGAAAAAGGCATCCCGGTCGTCTATGGTGATCCAGGAGATGTTGATGTTCTTAATGCCGCCCAAGCAAAAAAGGCGAAATCAATTATTGTTGCCATTCCTGACCGTCATACTCAAGAGCTGGTCATCGGTAATTGTCAAACCCTTAATCCTCAGTTGGCGATTATCTGCCGAACTCATTATGAGGAAGACCAGCCGAGATTAAAAGCTTTAGGCGTCAAGGCAATCATCCAGCCTGAATTTGAAGCCAGTTTGTCGATGATTCATCGAGTTCTTCAGACTTATGGCTTAGAAAAAGAAGAAGTAGCCGGGAAAATTAAGAGAATTAAGATTGAGCACGGGATGGGGTAGGGAGCTGTGGTATAATCTGGCTCGATGAGAGAACGTGAGTCTTTAGCCCAATTAATCTTGGGGATGTCTTCTTTAGATAGAGAAAAGTGGCTTGCTGAACATTTTGGTAGGGAGGAATCATATCCTTGGCAGCCGAGGAGGATCCTGCCCGAACGTCGAAAGGATAAAGGCTTTTTCTGCGTAGAAATCATGGGGTTGCCAGAATCTGGAAAAACTTCTGGTTATCAGCACCTTCTGGAAAGACTTCCAGAAAGTTTTCCTGAAATTGAAATTGTTGGAATTCCTGAATTTGGAGAAGAACAAGATCGCGCTAACACAATAAGAGATTTATATGATGAATTTGCCCAAAACGTTTACCTAAACTTTTTAAAATTTGCTTCCTTTCAGAAAGGGTTAAATAGAATCACTGATTTATTTCTAGAAGATTTATCGCAACAAAGATCACCAGGACTAAAAATTTTGCTTTGCGAAAGGGGAATAGTTGACGAAGCTACCCTCATTTTCCGTACTAAGGCAGACGAAGGACTGGAGAGAGAGGCTCGTGAATTAGAAAAAGAGATCTTAGAAATTTTTTTGGTCGGTTTGGCACAAACAGAAATGTTAGTTGATGTTGTTGTTTTGTACGGAGTTTCCCTGGATACAGCTCGGCAGAGAAGAGAAGAGCGGGGATTACCCCTCGAAGGAAGGGTAACAAATGGGTCGGTTTGGCCTGGTTTTGAACGTTCATATAGTTGGTGGTTGGGATCTTTTTATCCGCTCTTACGCCAGAGACGAGGAACTGGTTTACTTGTGATTGATGGAGAAGGTAAGAAAGAAGAGAATAATTTTGCCCTTCTTAATTATGTCAAAGAAGTGGCGGAGTTGGTAGGCTAGCTGTTTTTTGTAAATCAGCTCAAAGGTCTCTATAATGGAAGGTAATGAAGCCGAAAAAGAAAACCCGCTCTCTCAAGAAGGGTAAAGAGCCTCGTTGGCAAAGAGAGCATAAGAATAATGAGGATAAGAAAAGATTTAGATTGGTTAAGACCTGGCTGTTTATTTTCCTCCTTCTCGCCTTAGTTGGTTTCGCTTTCAAAGCCTGGTTAGGTTATCGCCATCGAGTTTGGGACGGAGAAAGCCGGCTAAATTTAGCCATTGCTTCGGAAAAGACCTATCTTTTGAGTCTTGACCCGGTCGCTTCAGAAATCTTCTTGGTTGAAATTCCTTCCCAAACCCAGGTTGAGGTTGCTTTTGGTCACGGTTTTTATCCGCTTGATTCGGTTTATGAACTCAGCCAGTTGGAGAAAGAGGAAGGTTGTCTCTTTGCGCAGACCGTGGAGAATAATTTTGCGGTGCCGGTTGAGGCTTGGGCATTCTTGCCAAACGGACTTAGTTCTCAAGAGCCAAAAGCTTTTTTGAATCAGATAATTTATTCTGCTCTTAAAGGAAGAGCGAAGACCAATCTCACTTCCTGGGATTTCCTTCAGCTCTTACTCGCGAACCACAGAATTCCTATTTATCAAGCTAGTTATTATGAATTGAGTCAATTAAATCTTTTAGCGATGACAGACTTGTCAGATAAAACTCAAGCGTTTACTATCGATAAAGATAGGTTGGACAGCTTTTGCCAGAATCATTTTCCAGAGAGAAAAATCCGTTTAGAAAATTTAGCTGTCGAGGTGATTAATTCAACCCCCTTATCAGGCTTGGCGGAGAGGGGAGCGAGGTTGCTGACGAATGTTGGTTTCGAGGTGGTAGGAACAAGCAATCAGGAAGAAGAAATCAGCCAATGTTTGCTCATGGGTGATTCCCAACTCAAGGAACTTTATTCAACCAAGCGAATTAAAGCCATCTTTAGCTGCCAATGGCAATCTTCTCAGGAGGAAGTGAGAGCGGATTTAGTCCTCATCTTGGGTAGAGAATTTCAGGAGCAGTTCTAGTCCTCTTCGGTCTCTTCTCCGTTTGACAATTCGGGCGGACCCTCGTGGACAAGATTAGGTGGCACAAAGGGTTGATAGTCTTCTCCATGGCTGACAAAAGAAGGTTGATTCGCCAGCTTCTTGGAACGAAAAACTTCGCGGATAAAAACCTTGACGCCATCACTAGTGGAGCGGATAAAAGCCTGATACTGGTTGCCGCCCTTCAGTAGAGACTTGAGTCTTAGGGAAACATCGTCAGGGAGTTTGCCGAGATTATCACCTGATTGGGAAACAACACTCACTCTCCTTTGGCGAGGGATTAGATTGACTTCTTCACCCACGGAAAGTTTACTGATAATTGATTTATCGGCGAGATTAATAAGGCTGACGGTTTTTGTTTTACCGGGTTCTTCGATAAAGAGGTCGGGGTCGGTCGGCGTCGCAGAAATCGCCTTTTGGGCTTTAGAGAGGTTAATCTTTTGGAGATTTTTTAGAGCGATGGGATTAAACTTATCGAGTTCAAGAACTTTTTTGATGGTTGCCCGGGCTTCTTTCTTTTTGCCTAGCTCAAGATAAGCCCTAGTAAGGCGATTAAGAGCAGGGATGTTCTGGGAGTCTTTTTTGATAATCTTTCCGTTTAATTCAACTGCTTTGACCCATTGGTTAGTCAAGGCAGCGTCAACGGCTTGTTGGCCAAGGCGTTTTAATTCGTCCATTTAACTTTTAAGAATATAGATAAGTACTTAGGGTTGTCAAGAAGGAATGTGTTAAAATATACCTATGTCTGGGCATTCGAAGTGGTCGAAAATCCATCGTTCAAAAGGAATCGCTGACGCGAAGAGAGGTCAGCAATTTACTAAATTAGGCAAAGCGATAGCGGTAGCGGTCCGAGCTGGTGGAGGGGTGACTGATTCAAGTGCTAATTTCCAACTTCGTTTAGCGATTGAAAAGGCCAAGCAGTTTAATATGCCCAAAGCCAATATTGACCGAGCCGTTCAAAGGGGTGCTGGCAAGGGCGAGGGGAGCGAGTTAGTCGAGATTAGCTATGAAGGTTATGGTCCCGAGGGCATTGCCGTTTTGGTGGAGGTGGCAACGGATAACAAGCAGCGGACCGGGCAGGAGATTCGTAATCTCTTTGAGAAGGGGGGAGGTAATCTTGGCGGACCGGGCTCAGTTTCCTTTCAGTTCGAATCTAATGGATATTTAGAGATTGAAAAACCGAAACAAGCAGAGGAGACCCTTTTAAAACTAATTGATTTAGGGGTGGAGGACGTTGAGGAGGGCGATGATGAAATTGAAATCTATGTTAAACCAGAACAACTGGAAGAAATGAAACAAAAAATTCAACAGGCTGGTTATAAATTAAAAAGTTGGGAGCTGGCGATGAAACCAAAAAATTTAGTCGAAATTACCGACAAACAAAAAGCGGCTAAAGTTCTTAATTTTATGGAAAAACTCCAAGACCACGATGATGTTCAGAAAGTCTCCGCTAACTTTGATATTCCCGACGATGTTCTTGAACAAATAGAAAAGTGACCAAGCGACAAAAATTTATTTTTTCTTCCCTTTTTCTTTCCATCGGCTTGATGATTGTCCACGCCGCCGCTTTTCAGTGGCGGTATCCAGCCATCACTCTCCTTTCGCTCTTGGCGGCTGGTTTTACTCTCTGGTCGCTCCGCGAAGCCCTGGGGGGCATTAGATACTTAACAGTGATTATCTTGCCGGCCCTTTTTACGGCCGGGGTGGGTCTTTTCTACTTTCTTTTGCCGAGCACCTGGTTAGCCGTTTTGCCCGTCGCCCTCCTTTATGGTTTTGGTTTTTATGCTCTTTTATTAACCGAGAATATTTTTTCAGTTTCGGCGATCAGAACCATTCAGTTATTTCGGGCGGCTCAAGCCGTCGGTTTTCTTTTAACTTTATTAACCGCTTTTTTCCTTTACGATACGGTTTTTTCTTTCAAGTTTTATGCTTGGGTGAATGCTTTCCTAGTTTTTTTAATTTCCCTTCCGCTTTATTTACAAGGCTTGTGGAGTATTAACTTGGAAGAAAAGATTAGTCGAGAATTGATAAACTTTGCCATCGTTCTGGCTTTGATTTCCGCAGAGCTGACTTTGATTATCTCTTTTATGCCCTTGACGATTGCCATGAGCTCGTTGTTCTTGACGACCGTCGTTTACGTCACCCTAGGACTTACCCAAGCTCATTTTCAGGGGAGACTCTTCAAGCGGACGGTTTATGAATATTTAGCGGTTGGCGCCATTGTTCTTCTGGTAATGATTTTAACAATTAATTGGGGATAAAAATGAAAACAATTGTTTATCTTCATGGTGGAGGAGTGACCCCCAAAGATTATCAAGATTTGATTGAATCTTTAAAGAAAAAGTATCTGGTTATTGCTCCTAACTTATATGACCTGGCCGAGACGCAAAAATTTACTTGGAAAGAAATGGCCGGGAATTTAGATAATTTGCTTAGTGAGAAAAAAATTTCCCTAGTTGGAACTTCTTTGGGCGCCGATTTGGCTCTCGCTTATGCTGCCTTTTATCCTCAAAAGGTTAAGGCAGTTATTGCTTGTGAACCAGTAGGGAAAATGGAAAGAAGCGTTATTGGTTGGGCTTATGCTTTACAAAAAACAACAACGAGAGCGCTTTTTTACCCAGGCGGTTTTAGAGCGATCATGAAAACCCGTTCTAATTTTTTAAAAGAATGTGTTTTTAATTTTAGGAAAATTTATAGTCTAGCCAAGATGGTTCAAAAGGAAGATTATGAAAAGTTCTTAGTAAAGATTAAAGCTCCAGTTTATCTTTTATGGAGCAAAAATTCTGGACTGTTGCCTTTATGGGTGGGGAAGAGGTTATATCAGAGGATACCCGACTCGACCTTTAATCCGAATTTTTCTAATAAGAATCACCTCTGGTGTTTTCTTGAGCAAAAAAAATTAGCTCGAGAAGTCAAAAAAATTTTTGACAGATAACTCCACCAGGGGAGAGAGGATAGGGAAAACTCCAAAGCTCAAAAATGCCAAATCACAATAACATCCTATAATAAACATAATATTTTCATGAAAATTATAGGTTATTTTTCACGAGACGGCAGACAAAGGGAAAGACTGCTAACAGAAAAGAAGATAATAGCAGTAAGACGGTAGACAGTAGTCAGTAGACGGTAGACGATAATAGAGAGCTATACTCCTCTCAATTTAACCTCAGATTATTAAAAATGAACCGAAACAATGGAACAAAACCCTGATATAGTTTGATATGGTTCTGTGGATAACTTCAGGGTGGAGGAAGAAGAGGCTTTTCTTTCATTAAGCAGCAAAAGGGTGGAACGGAAGATAATTTTTAGTCAGATCTTTTAATGGGCGATCTCTTCTCTTATCCTCCAGAGGAGAAATAGATAAAACTCCTTATTGACAAGGGATTGTTATATGTTTACACTTTATATAACTGAGTATAATAACCCTTACACTCGGTTAAGGAGAGGAAGAAAGAGAATGCTTGTCAGAACAACTAAAAAGATTAATGATTTGCTTTTATTCCCTACTAAGGAGGTCGGTTAAAATGATATTGCCTCTTTTAGACGATTTCCTCTTAAATCTTAAAACCCAAAATTATTCCGAAGAAACTATATATAACTATGATCGTGATTTAAGAGTGTTCGATCAATTCCTGCAGGAATCCCCTATTCCCTTTGAGAAGGTCGATAAAAAAGTAATTAACCAGTACAAAGCCTATCTTATCTCTCGGGACCGTAAGACGGCCAAGGAGGAGGAGTCCAGGAAGCGTCTCAGTAGTTTTAGCATTAATCGGATGCTTTCCAGCTTGAGAAGCTATCTAAAGTTCTTAATTGAGATGGATTATAAAACCCCGGTTCCGCCTGAGGCGGTAAAACTGACTAAGACCGAACGGAAAATCATTCAAGTGCCTGAGATTGAAGAATTAATTAAGCTGATTGAAGCGCCGTCTAGTCTTGAAACTAATCCTAAGGTAGCCCTACGGAATAGGGTGGCCCTAGAAGTTCTTTTTGCCACGGGCATGAGGATCTCTGAGCTCTTAAGTCTTAATCGGGGCCAATTAGATGAATCAGGGAGACTTTTTGTTCGCGGTAAAGGGAAGAAGGAAAGGTTTGTCTATCTGACTCCTAGAGCCCGGAGACACCTTGAAAAATATCTGGCCACTAGAAAAGATAATGCCCCCGCCATTTTTATTCCTTACATGGGAAGGAATATTAATTCACGCGACCGACGTTTGTCTAATAATTATCTTCAGGCGAAAATCAAAGCCTATCGAGAAAAATTAAGAATTAATATTCCCATTTCGGCTCACTCTTTGCGTCACGGTTTTGCTACTTATTTAGCTGAATCTGGTGCCAGTCCGGCCGCAATTCAAATTCTTTTAGGTCATGAGTCATTGGAAACGACGACACGCTATGTTCACGCGTCGGATCGTTTTGCTGAAGAAACCCATCGAAAATATCATCCACTTAAGGAATCAAAATGATAGATTCAGAAATTTTGAGAGGCATTTTTTATTCTGGTTTTGACGTTCTTTGTGATTGGCAAACGTTAGATGAACTAGAAGTTCTCATTAAAGAAGGCGCCATTAACTATGACAAAGAGAGAGCTTTTTCAAAAGATGATTATTTTAAGACTCTTGACCGGATTAAAGTGATAGACGGATTAGGACCACAGGGAAAAGGACACATGGCCCTTAAAGAAATCGCTAAGAATTACTTGGAGAAATTGAACAAAAAAGCCCTTTTTGAATTTCATCTTGTGGGAATGCATCCGGATGTTGTTGCTGATGATAGAACAATGATTATTGAATGTGGTAATACCGACCCCGCAGGGGTTCTGATTTTACTTGTTGAAAAAAATACTTCTTTTGTTGGAGTTTTACCATATCCTATTGATGAAGATAAAGATCTTGTTCTTCATAAATTTTCTCGTGGGCTAAACTTCTTAGATTATAAAGACTGGAAGTTATCAAAACTTAGAAAGACCTTCAGAAGAACTAAAAAATAAGAAATTTCTTTTGAGAGATGACTCCTAATATGGCTTAATTATCAAAAACCCGTTCTAGGGCCTCTAAGGAGGTCTTAGCCTTAACCTCAAGGCTAAATCATTATTGAATTCTTGCTCTTTTTGGCTCGAGAGGATATTTTTAATGTTTTTACTTTTTAAGAAAAATTTCTTGATGATTATTTCTTGTCTGTCAAAAAATCTTTTCCCTTTTTAAAGTTTTTCTATTAATTTTTTTATTCTGATTTTTTAAAAACGATAATTGTTCTAATAGAAGAAGAAACAAAGATTTTGTTTTCTGTAAGAATTGTGCCCCTCGCGTCGCACAATATTAATGGGTTTTTAGAGGTTAAAAATGGTAAAATTAATTTATGGTTGCGAAAAAGATTAAAAAGAAGCATCCTCAGGTTTTTCGGATAGGGGTTGATCTTGACGCTTGTGTAGTTGACTTAGCTCAGTGGACTTCAAGATTGGTTAAAAGAAAATTAGGATTAGACATTAAGGCGGTTTTTAAAAAGGGACCGGTAAATTTTTGGCTCCACGAGTGGCCGGAGATTAAGAAATTAAAAGGAGAAAATTTTGTTAAGGAAATTTTCCAGAAACCTTTTGTTTATGAATATGCTAAACCAATTCCCGGTGCGATTAAAGTCTTGAATAAATGGGGAAAGCAAGACCACCAGATTTGGATTATTACTGCCAGACCGGAAGAATTAGCGAAGGAGATTACCTTCAAGTGGTTGAGAAAGAACAAGCTTGGGTGGACAACTAAAAGAATTTTATTTACCGGACATTCGCCCAAAGAAAGAGCCGGTTTCAAATCTCAAATGGCAAAGGAACTTGATCTTCACCTCTTTATCGAAGACCATGCAGAAACAGTTCGGGCAATTGATTCTCCTTCAATGATTGTTAAACTAGTTTTAAAATATCCTTGGAATGTGGCGGAAAAAATCGGCAAGAAAGCGAGGTTTGTTAAAGATTGGCAAGAGATAGATAGAATTGTTCAGGAAATAAGTTCTTAAATTCTTTTAAGAAACTCCCCAGCGTCGCACAATCTTGACTTCTTCACCGGTTTTGTTCTAAACTTAAACTAATGGTTAAGCCTACTTCCCTGTCTGAACTGGTTCGACAATTTCTTGAATCTTTGGAGATTGAAAAAAATTGTTCTCCTCTTACCATTAGGAACTATAAACACTATCTTTATCGTTTTTTGTCTTTTGCCTCCCCTACTCCGGAAGAGATATCACCCAAAAATATTAATTTAGATTTAGCGAGAAAGTATCGGCTTTTTCTCTCGAGATTTTCAGATGAGAAAGGCAGAACCCTTTCTCGAAAGACTCAAGCTTATCATGTAATTGCCCTCCGTTCATTTCTCCGTTGGTTAGTGAAGCATGATTACGAAACCTTGGCGCCGGAAAAGATTGATTTGCCCAAACAAGAAGGTCATTCTCTAAAGTTTCTGAATGCCGAACAAATCGAAAGACTTTTAGCCCAGCCAGAAATTTCTGAGCCAATAGGCTTAAGAGACAAAGCGATTTTAGAAACTCTGTTTTCGACTGGCTTAAGGGTTTCAGAATTAGTGAAGTTAAATCGCGACCAGATTAGTCTTTCTCGGAAAGAGTTTGGGGTGATTGGTAAAGGCGGCCGGTCGCGGGTGGTCTTTCTTTCTGATAAAGCGGTTAGGTGGTTAAAAAGATATCTTGATTCTCGTGATGAGCAATATAAACCTTTATTCGTGAGGTTAGCGGGTTCTGTCTCGCCAACGACTGCAGGAGAAAAAAGGCGCTTGAGCGTCCGGTCAATTCAAAGGATTGTGGAAAAATACGCCAAAAAAGCCCGTCTGCCCATTAAGATTACTCCTCACGGTTTGCGCCACACTTTTGCCACGGATTTATTAATGGCCGGAGCCGATATCAGAAGTGTCCAGGAACTTTTGGGCCATAAAAACATTAGCACCACCCAAGTCTACACTCATATTACCGATAAGCAACTTCGGGAAGTCCATGAGAAATATCATGGAAAAGGGAAATAGATTAGAAAGAATCTGAAATGATGTCTTCGATTTCTGCGGAGCTATACCCTTCTTCAGTAAGTCTAAAAATTGCTTTTAAAATTCTTTTTTGTCTTTCTTTTTCTATTTCCTCTTTAGTCTTTTTTCCCTCTCTACTTTTTATTGATGGCAGGAGTGGTTTTTTCCACTCCATTAGTGGGTAATCCAAAGTAGGTGCAGTAACAACAATTTTTTGTGGAGAGGCCCTTTTTCTTCTAATTACAGGAGTTGGCGGGGATAACACCGGTTTCTTCTTTCTCGTCCTTCTCCTTGCTGGTCGTTTTTTTCTTTCTGGTAGAACTCGGATAGGGATTTGTGGAGTGACTCTTAACTGGGGCGTTCCGTCTTCGCCTGACTCATTTCCATAAAGGAAAAAGAAGATTACTATCCCGACCCGACTTCTTAAATTAAGCTTCTTAAGGATTCTATTTACGTGATTTTTGATTGTTTGCTCTTCTAGATTTAATTTTTGGATAATCTCTCCATTCGAAAGTCCTTCCCGCCTGATTATTTCGAAGATTTCTTTTTCTCGAGGAAATAATTGAACAAGCTGGTTTTTCATTTCTTCATTAGTTCTGTCCCCTAATCTTTCCCTGAGAGCTTCAGAGCTGACCAAGCTCTTTTTCATGGCAATGATCGCTATTTTTTCCTTTCTTCCTTTTCCTATTCCACCAAGCTCTGAAGAGATTTCTCTTAAGCGACGACTTACTGTGCTTTCGCTTATTCTTAGTTTATCTGCTATCTGTTGATTGCTGAATCCAAGGGCTACTAATTTTAAAACTTCCCATTGATCAGGGGCGAGGGTTAAAGTAGGGATTACTTCATGTTTCATAGCCTCCTCTAATTTTGGGGAAGTAGGGATTACTTCATGTTTCATAGCCTCCTTTAATAACAAGTGATGATCTTCTGTTTTAAAAAGATGGTAGAGAATCTCGAGACATTCATCAAAAGGAGCCCTTTGGAATTCGAGACCAAGTGAATTTGCTGTTTCTTCGTAATCCCCGGTTTCCCAAAGAAATGAATGAGCCAAGATTCTCAAATTATTGGTCAGTTCAGTGAGGGGCATATCAACTTCATGAGGAAGATTCCTTTCTAGGATTATCTCAGTAAGAGAATCTTCATTTACTTGGACTAGTTCTATCGGGATTGAAGGAGACCTGGTATCATTGGTTCTTTCTGGGTTCATTCTACCTACTTTTCTAGGCAGGTGATGGCGGCGATTGAGTCATTAGGTTTACTGAATCTCATCAAAATTACTCCTTGAGTCGGCCGGCCAAGACGGGGAATATTCTTCAGAGGTAGTTTAATTACCTGAGCTGATTTTGAAGTAATAATCAATTGGTCTATCTTTTGGTCCACCATCCTGGCGGCGATGACTTTACCGGTCTTGGGTGTGACCTCGGCTACCTTGACGCCAATGCCGCCCCTTTTCTGGATTGGGAATTCTTTAATCTCGCTTCTTTTACCAATCCCCTTCTCCATAATCACCAAAACATCACGGAAGAATTTCCTCCTTTTATCTTTTGGTTGACTTACTTGAGAGAGAAGAACTTCCATGCCGACCAAATAATCTTGGGGCTTTATCCTAATACCTCTAACTCCCATCGTGTCTCGGGCCGTTGGCCGGATATCTTTTTCATCAAATCGAATTGATTTACCTTCGTAGGTAATTAATAAAACTTGGCCTTTACCACTACTAACACGAGCCCAACAAAGCTCGTCACCCTTTGTCAGTTTAATGGCAATGATACCTGAGGAACGGATGTGAGCGTAATTGGCAATTGGGGTTTTCTTGACTGTCCCCTTTTTGGTAGCAAGGATGAGGAATTTTTGCTCTTTAACTTTATCGTGTTGGAGAATGAGGGTTGATTGGATTTTTTCGCCCGGTTCAATATTAATGAGATTGATAATCGCTTGGCCTTTAGACTGGCGAGAGACTTCTGGTATTTCCCAAACCCGAAGTTGGAAAACCCGGCCTTTATCAGTAAAAAAGAGAAGGTTATCGTGGGTATTGGCAATAAAAATTTGGCTGATTTCGTCTTCAGTCTTAGTGGCCATACCAGTCACTCCTTTACCGCCTCGGCGTTGGGTTCTGAAAGTGCCTTTGGCTAATCTTTTAAGATAGCCGCCAGTGGTAATGGTGACGATGGTTTTTTCTTTAGCGACTAAGTCGGCTTCGCTGAACTCACCAATTTTCTGAGGAAAAACTCGGGTGCGACGCTCATCCGCGTATTTTTCCTTAAGCTCTTTCAGCTCTTCCTTGATGACCTTGAGAATCTTTTCTGGGTGGAGAAGCAAGTTTGTCAAGTAGGCGATTGTTTCGCCGAGCATTTTATACTCGTCTTCGATTTTTTGTCGTTCGAGAGCTGCCAACCGCCTCAATTGCATATCAAGGATAGCTTGAGCCTGGATTTCGGTCAAGCCAAACTTTTTCATTAATCTTTCTTTGGCCTGGTCAGCGTCTTGGGAGCGTTTAATGGTGGCAATGACCTCATCGAGGTGGTCGAGGGCAATTTTTAATCCTTCCAGAATATGAGCCCTGGCTTTAGCTTGGCTGAGTTCAAACTGACTTCTTTTAGTGATGATTTCTTGACGGTGGCGGATGTAGAGAGTAAGAATTTGCTTCAGATTAAGAGTTTGGGGAGTGTTGTCGACTAAGGCGACGACATTAGCCGGGTAGGAAATTTGGAGATTGGTGTGTTTATAAAGATTGTTTAGGATGGCTTTTGGTTTGGCTGTCTTTTTAAGGTCGATGACGACCCTAATCCCTTGACGGTCTGACTCATCTCTCAAGTCAGCAATCCCTTCGAGCTTCTTTTCTTTAGCGAGGAAGGCAATCTTGGCGACGAGATCTGCTTTGTTAACCTGATAGGGAATCTCCGTGATTAAGATTTGGAAACGACCCTTGTTTGTTTCTTCGATTTCGGCTTTACCGCGGACGAGAATTTTTCCTCGGCCAGTGGCATAAACATCTCTGACGGCTTCGGCATCATAAATTTGACCCCCAGTGGGAAAGTCAGGTCCTTGAATGAACTTTAAGAGGTCTTCGATTTGGGCCTGGCTTTCAAAAAAAGGCGGGGCGGAGTTCGTGGTTTCAACTAACTCGGGTGTCTCGAACTCAATTTTTTTCAGACCAAAATTTTCCTCTTTGTCTTTTTCGGCCGAGGGGACTTTAACATTACCTTTATCAACCATGTAAATGATGGCTTCAATCAACTCACCGAGATTATGAGGGGGAATTTTGGTGGCGACGCCGACGGCAATACCGTCAGCACCCATCAAAAGGAGATTGGGCAGTTTCGCGGGCAGAAAGACCGGCTCGGTTAAAGTGGCATCAAAGTTATCGAGAACAGGAACGGTCTCTTTTTGAATGTCAACGAGCATTTCTTGACTGATTTTTGCCATTTTTACTTCGGTGTAACGCATTGCCGCTGGTGAGTCGCCGTCAACTGAACCAAAATTACCATGGCCATTAATCAAGGGATAACGAAGTGAGAAGTTCTGAGCCATCCGCACCAGAGCGTCATAGACAGGCATATCACCATGAGGATGATATTTACCTAAAACTTCACCGACCACTTTGGCTGATTTGGAGAAGTTGGCTTGGTGGGTTAAACCCATTTGGTGCATGGCGTAGAGAATCCGGCGATGAACTGGTTTTAAGCCATCACGAACTTCAGGTAGAGCTCGGGCGACGATGACACTCATGGCGTAGTCCAGATAGGACTTTTCCATTTCCTGAGTAATTTCGACTGGTTGAATTTTACCTATATCCATGGGAAGAATTTAGAGGTTCTTGCCAAACTTTTTTTGGTATTCCTCGACCCCCTCCTCAATTATTTTTTCCGCCTGACTTTGACCACTCCAACCTTTAATCTTGATTTTTTTATCCGGTTGGAGTTCGGAATAATTTTCGAAAAAGTTTTCGATTTCTTTTTTGTGGTGGGGGGGAAGATCAGTGAGGTCTCTAATTTGGTCAAAACGGGGGTCATCAGCCGGAACGGCGATGATTTTATTATCTTCTTCGCCGGTGTCTTCCAATCTCAAAACGCCGATTGGTCGGCAATCGATGACACAGCCGGAAAAAGTAGGAAAGGAGGAGAGGACCATGATGTCTTGAGGGTCTTCATCTTTTTCATTCCAGGTTCGAGGGATAATCCCGTATTCTGCCGGGAAAAAGACGGCTTCATAGAGAACGCGGTCAAGCTTAAAAAAACCGAGCTCGTAGTTATACTCATACTTATTGGTGCTGCCTTTGGGGATTTCAACCAAACAATGGATTTCTTTAGGGGGTTTGTGTCCGGCTGGAATTCGATGAAATAAACTATTTCTAATCATCTCTGTTCTAATTATACAATATTTTTCTTAGATATCTAAAGTCGCCAGTTTTGCCCGAGTTTGAATAAATCTTTTTCTAGGGGGAACTTCGGCTCCCATCAACATCGTAAAAGTTTGATCGGCTAAAGCGGCGTCTTCAATCGAAATTTGCTTCAGGGTTCTTTTTTCCGGATTCATCGTTGTTTCCCAGAGTTGTTCCGGATTCATCTCTCCTAGTCCTTTATAGCGTTGAATCGAGACTTTACCATTCGCCTTCTCTTTTATAATTTTATCTTTTCCCTCCTCTGAATAGGCATAATAAATGTTCTTGCCGATGCTAATTTTAAAAAGGGGCGGCAGGGCAACATAAAGATAGCCTCGATTGATGACATCAGGCAGATGGCGGAAAAAGAAAGTTAATAAGAGAGTCTCAATGTGTTGGCCATCAACGTCGGCATCGCACATGATGATGATCCGTTGGTAGCGAATTTTTTCTGGATTGTAGGTCTCCCCGATTCCCGCTCCCAGGGCAATAATTAAATCTTTTAATTCAGCAAAGTTAATGATTTTATCTAAATGGGCTCTTTCGGTGTTTAAGATTTTTCCTCCCAGAGGGAGAATGGCCTGAAAGCGGCGGTCTCTCCCCTGCTTGGCGGAACCGCCGGCAGAAGAACCTTCAACGATATAGAGTTCAGAGAGAGCCGGATCTCGTTCCTGGCAGTCAGCCAGCTTACCTGGCAAGGCGCTGCCTTCGAGGGCGCCTTTACGAATGACGGCGTCCTTCGCGGCTCTCGCGGCCAGCCTGGCTTTGGCGGCGAGCATGATTTTTTCAATGATGGCCCGGCCATCGCGGGGGTGTTCTTCAAAATAAGTGTCTAACCCCTCCTTGACGGTTTGGGCGACGATTCCCTGAATGTCAGGGTTATTAAGTTTAGCTTTAGTTTGTGAATCAAAAAGAATATTTTCCTGAGACATTTTAACAAAGATGACCGCGGTTAAGCCTTCCTTGGTATCATCTCCGGTGAGGCCATTTTTTCCATCTTTGAAAGCGCCGACTTTTTGAGCGTAGTCATTAATCGCTCGAGTTAAAGCCATCCGGAAGCCAGTGACGTGGGTGCCGCCGTCGACCGTGTTGATAACGTTGACGAAAGAGAGGAGATTTTCGCTCATGCCGTCATTATACTGGAGGGCAGCCTCGACGCTGACATCGTCATTTTCTTTAGTGATATAAATAGGATCACTGATTGTTTTTTTATTGCGGTTGAGGTGACTGACTAAAGAACGAATCCCCCCTTCGATATAGAAGGTTTTTTCGATATTAGTTCTTTCGTCCTTAAGATGAAAAGTGAGACCAGCGATAAGATAAGCTCTTTCTCGAAGGGACTGCTCAACAATTTTGTTATTGAAAACCTGGTCCCTAAAAACTTTCTGATCAGGGAAAAAAATAGTCGTGGTACCTGTTTCTTTGGTTTTGCCAATAATTTGGACCGGTTTCAATGGTTGGCCGCGCTTATACTCCTGGAGATAAATCTTCCCCCCGCGTTTAACCTCAACTCGGAGGAATTCAGAGAGGGCGTTGACGACCGAGACGCCGACGCCGTGAAGACCGCCGGAAACCTTGTAGGCTTTTTGGCCAAACTTGGCGCCAGCGTGAAGTTTGGTCATGACGATTTCTAAAGCTGATTTTTTAAATTTGGGCATTATTTCAACCGGGATACCGCGGCCATCATCAACGATGCTGGCTTTACCGTCGCCATGAAGGGTAACCCAGACATTAGTGGCGTGGCCAGCCAAAGCTTCGTCAACCGAATTGTCAACGACTTCATTAATCAGCCGGTGATAGCCTTTATGGTCGGTTGAGCCAATATACATTCCGGGTCGTTTTCTTACCGGCTGGAGACCTTCTAAAACTTGGATATCTTTGGCGGTATAATCAGAAGTTATTTTGGCGGTGACTTTCTTCTTAAGTGAAGCTTTCTCCTTATTTAGATTCTTCTTCTTAGAAAGTTTGGAACTCTTCTTAGGCATGCCTAAATTATACCTAATTTCTTCAGGAGATGCAAGGGGAAAGACGGATTAGAGAGAAGGATATGAGAGCAGGAGGTTGTTGAGAGCGAGGCGAGGATTGACATTGGCTTTGAGAGATTGAAGGGCTTTTTCAACCTGACGAAGAGTAGTGGTGATTTCTTGGGTTGATAATCGACTGAGGGGTTCTTGAGAACGCTTTGTTTGCTTTATTTTCTTAAGAAGAATCTCTCTCCAGAGAACCAGCTGAGTTTGACAAAAAGAAATGGCCTCGTCTTTAGTCTTAATTTGGTTAGTGAGTTGAATTCTTTTTCCGGGTGATGATTTTAGAATCTTTTCTAATCCTTGGGCTAATTCTCTGATTTCTTTTGGTCTCAGCTCAATTTCCGCTTTTTCAGCGAGATTGATTAGCTGGCAGCGAGAGATAACAGTGGGAAGAAGGTTTTCTTTTCTGGGAGCGGCAAGGATGAGAACCGAATCACCGCTTGGTTCTTCAAGTATTTTTAAGAGGGCGTTTTGAGCTTCGATGGTTAATTTCTCGGCTTGAATGACGGAACCGATTTTGGGTGGGAAACTATGAGGTTTGAGGGCGAGATTTCGCTCTAACCCCCTCACTTGATCGATTCCGATTGAGGTTTCTCCAGCGAGTTGGACTAAATCAGGATCGCTGGCAAACCTGGCTTTTTGGGGTTTGAGGCGGGTATAAAGATTCTGGCAGGCGGTTTCACGCTCAGAAAAATTGCCGCCTAAAATAAGGTAACTCCTGGCCATGATCATTGACATTCTAGCAGAAGATTTGTAAGATTTAAAGGAGAATGACTGCCCAAGCCGCTCCAGTCACCAATACTTCAGTTAAAAACCTGGCTGACATCCTAGTCAAACAGGGGGCTCTAGACATTGCTCAAGCGGAAAAAATCAAGCTCGAAAATATCAATACCGGCAGATCGATTGAAGAAATTATTAACGAAGGTAAATTAGTCTCCGAAGAAGTCCTGACTAAATCAAAAGCTGAATTTTTTAATGTCCCCTATGTCGACTTACTCGAAACGCCTTCTTCACCTGAGGCTCTCGCTTTCCTACCGAAATCGGTCGCCCAGGCAAATAAATTGATTCCCTTTGCCTATGATAAAATTAAGAATGAACTCTCCGTTGCTTTAGAAAATCCCCTTGATCTGGAAGTGATTGAATTCGTTGAGAGGAAATCCGAGGCGAAAATCAAACCCTTTATGGCCTCGGCGACCAAGATTAAAAATGCCATTGGTGAACGTTATGGTGTCGGTTTAACCACCGAAGTGACGGCGGCCTTAAAAGAAGCCGTGCCTGATGTTCAGCCGATGAAGACAAGGGCCATTGATATCAAAAAATTGGGGGAAGTGATTCGAGAGGCGCCGATTGCTAAAATTGTTTCTACCCTGTTAGAGTTTGCCCTCAAAAGTCGGGCTTCCGATGTTCATATTGAGCCTGAAGAAAGCAAAACTCGAGTCCGATATCGGATTGACGGCATCCTTCATGAAAAGCTAATTTTACCGAAAACAGTTCACGAAGCTTTAATTTCCCGAATTAAAATTCTTTCTGGGATGAAGATTGATGAGAAAAGAATGCCCCAGGATGGACGTTTCAGTTTTCGTTCCGACGGCGAAGAAGTTGATTTGCGGGTTTCTTGTTTGCCCGGAGTTTACGGCGAGAAGATAGTGATGAGACTCTTGAAGAAAACCGGTGGCGTGCCTGATTTGCCGGAATTGGGTTTGCGAGGAAGAGCGCTTAAAAATGTTGAGGAAGCGATTACGAAAACAGTGGGAATCATTCTTGTCTGTGGACCAACCGGTTCGGGAAAAACGACCACTCTTTATGCTGTTTTACAACGCATTAATTCCACCAGAGTTAATATTATGACCCTTGAAGACCCAGTCGAGTATCAAATTGCCGGTGTCAACCAGGTTCAGGTTAATCCTCAGGCTGGTCTGACTTTTGCCACCGGACTGCGTTCTTTTGTCCGCCAGGATCCAGACATCATCATGGTGGGAGAAATCCGCGATAAAGAGACGACAGATTTAGCCATTCAGGCTTCTTTGACCGGTCATCTGGTTTTTTCTACCCTCCACACCAATTCGGCAACCGGTGCCTTGCCCAGACTGCTTGATTTAGGGGCAGAGCCCTTTCTTTTAGCTTCATCGATTTCTGCCATTATTGGTCAGCGAGTCGCCCGTCGGGTTTGTCCCTATTGTCGAGAGGAATATGAGCCGCTTGAACCAGTCATCGAAAATATAAAGGAGATTTTAGGGAAACTCTTTGATGAGGAAAAATATGGAAAAAAAATAAAACTTTTTAAGGGAAAAGGTTGCAAGGAATGCAATAGTTCGGGCTATCTTGGCCGGGTTGGGATTTTTGAGGTCTTACCGGTAACGGAGAAAATTGGCCGTTTAATTTTAGAGCGAACACCGGCCAGTGATTTGGAAAAAGAGGCTATTGCCGAAGGAATGATTACCATGAAACAGGACGGTTACTTGAAAGTTTTGGAGGGAATTACTAGTATAGAAGAAGTCCTCCGGGTGGCGGAAAGTTAAGATGAAAATCGAGGAATTATTAAAAACCACTTATGATCGTCAGGCTTCTGATCTTCACCTGGTCGTGGGCCATCCGCCAACTTTGAGAATTGATGGTGTTCTCAAACCCCTTGAATTGCCGCCTCTGACCGAAGCCTCCGTCCAAGAAGTGGTTCATCCCCTCCTCAATCAGGAACAAAAGGAGATCCTCAGTGTTAATCGGGAGCTTGATTTCTCTTTTGAATTAAAAGGAATGGCTCGTTTCCGGGTCAATGCCTATTATCAAAAGGGAACCTTATCCGCTTCCCTGAGACTTATTCCTTTAGGGATAAAAAAGATTGAGGAGCTGAAATTGCCCCAGATTTGCCACAAGTTTGCCTCTCTTAGACAGGGTTTCATTCTTATTACTGGTCCGACTGGGCACGGGAAATCGACCGCCCTGGCGGCGATTTTAGACGAAATTAACGAAAAAAGAGGCGAGCATATCGTCACCATTGAGGACCCGATTGAGTTTCTTTTAAGTCCCAAAAAATCAATTATTTCCCAGCGAGAGCTTCATGCCGATACCCACTCTTGGAATATTGCCCTTCGTTCTTGTCTCCGCGAGGACCCGAACGTCGTTCTCGTCGGTGAAATGCGAGACTACGAAACTATCTCCTCGGCTTTGACGATTGCTGAAACCGGGCATTTAGTCTTTGCCACTCTCCACACTAATTCCGCCGCCCAAACGGTTGACCGGATTGTCGACGTTTTCCCTGAGCATTCAAAATCTCAAGTAAGAATGCAGCTTTCTTTGACGATTGAGGCGGTTTTATCCTTGCGTCTAGTTCCTAGTTTGCGGGAAGGGAGGGTGGTTGCCAGTGAGATTATGGTGGCGACTCCAGCCATCAGGAATTCAATCCGAGACGGCAAGACGCACATGATTGATAATATTATCCAAACTTCGGTGGATTTGGGGATGATGACTTTAGAGACGGACTTGGCCCGCTTAGTTAAACAAGGAGAGATTAGTCTCGATACGGCCCGGGCTTATGCTCTCCGGCCTGAAGATTTAATGAGGAACGTGAGGGGGACGTGAGAAAATATCATTATAAAGCTAAAAATAAGGAAGGGAAAACCGTTAAAGGGGCGATCGAAGCGACGGATGAGAAGCAAGCGGCTTTAGTTCTTCGGGGCAAGAGTTTGGTTTTATTTTCCCTTCAACCAACCAAAAAAGATCTTCTCAAAATGTTTTCCACTAAGTTTGTTCATCGGATTGGTTCGGGAGAGGTGGCCACTTTTACCCGTCAGCTTTCGACGATGATTACCGCTGGCTTAACCGTCGCCGACGCCTTGAGGATTCTTAAGGAACAATCATCTCCATCTTTGTTCTCGGTCATTGACGATGTTTTAAGAGAGGTGGAAGGGGGTTCGACCTTAGCGGCGGCTCTAGAGAAACATCGCGAGGTTTTTAATGAGGTTTATGTGGCTCTGGTCAGAGCCGGTGAAGCGGCCGGTGTTTTGGACGAAATTTTAAACAGGCTGGCAGAGAATTTGGAGAAACAAAAAGAATTCAGAAGCAAAGTCAAAGGGGCGATGATTTATCCGATGGTAATCGTCGTGGGCATGGGAATCGTCGGGACAATTATGATGATTTTTGTGATTCCCAAACTTTTAGGTTTATACCAAGAGTTTGGTACAGAGCTACCGTTACCGACAAAAATATTGATTTCAATTTCCGATTTAGCGACGAGGTTTTGGTGGATGACTTTAATCGGCATCGGCGTGGCTGTCTTTTCTCTTAGAAGTTTTCAAAAAACGCCTTTGGGTCGGAAGAAGATTGACCAGTTCAAGCTTCAGTTGCCCATTTTTGGAAATTTACAAAAGATGACGATTTTGACCGAAGTGACGAGAACTTTAGGATTACTGGTGAGTACGGGCATTTCCATTATTGACGGCTTGAATATTGTTGCCCGGGCAGCGAATAATTCGATTTATCTGGAAGAACTGCAGTTTGCCGCTAAACAGGTGGAAAAAGGCTTGCCTTTGGGAGGGACTTTGGCTGAATTTGAGGAATTTCCGCCGGTGGTGCCTCATATGGTTTCCGTGGGTGAAGAGACAGGAAAATTAGACGAAGTTCTGACTAAGCTTTCTGTTTACTTTGAATCGGAATCAGAGCAGATGGTGAAAGGCTTGACAACCGCGATTGAGCCTCTTATCATGGTAGTACTAGGCTTAGGAGTTGGCTTTTTGATTATTTCGGTCATTTTACCAATTTATAATTTAACGACAGCATTTTAGAAAGAAGGGAGGTGAAATTAAAGAAAATATGAAAACTGCCCGTTTTTTATTGGCAAAAGGTTTTACCTTGGTTGAGCTTTTGATTGTTATTGCCCTGATTGGAGTTTTAGCGGTGGCCGTTTTGGCGGCGATTAACCCCTTAGAGCAGCTCAACCGCGCCCGGGACACAGGCATGGAATCAGACGCTTCCCAGCTTTTGGCAGCGATTGACCGGTATTATGCTTCGCATGAAGAATTTCCCTGGGTAACAGTCGATAGGGAAGCTGGGGGTAATACCATCATTAACGACTCGGCGATTGGATTTATTAACGCCCAAGTAGAATCAATTGGTATCTGTGGGGCAGACTGTGCAGATAATGATGGAGTTTTATTGACTAATCTGGAGCTCAAGTCCGAATTCAGAAATCGAAAGTTTGTTACCACTATCGCAGAAACAGAAATGCTTTACATAGGGAAGGAAGACGGGGCTTCGAGTTCGGTCTACGCTTGTTGGATACCGACTTCAATGGCAAAAAGAGACAAGGCAACTAAGACACTCGCGATTACCGACGATATTGCCGATCCTGCGGATTTCGATGATACGGTATGTGATCCGAAGGCAGATGATATTACCTGGTTGGCCACCGATGTCTCTTGTTTTTATTGTATTCCGCAATAAAAAAAGGTTTGAGGTTGAGAAAATTAGTTAACCACCCCATGTGGCGTATAAAAGATATGGGGTGGTTAATTGTAGAGATGCTTCCTCTCTTTTTGAGATTGTGATAAACTGAAATCAATGGTTTGGTTAAGCTTTCTCAAAACGAGGTGAGACCTCGTTTTGGGTGGAAATAGCTAGTCAATTGAGAGCGAGCTTAGAATTTCTTTAGGATCATCCTTATAATCCTCCACAAAACTTTGATATGAAAGCATATCCTTAAGAGTCGTTTTCTGGACGGTTTTGAAGAATGCTAATATTTCTTCCGGATGAACCCATTCCGTTCTGCGTTTCCCTAAATATTCCCCATAACTTGAGTACGGATACTCTACGAGGTGAGACCTCGTACCAGGTCTCACCTCGTCAGATTCAAATAGTTCTAATGGATTTAGGTGAATATAACGGGAAAGATGGAGTAAATAAGAATCATTGTCGATTAATACTCCCCGGTAAGCTCCCTGAAAAAGTGGACCTATTCGATCATATTTGTTATTAAAATATCGGGTATAGCTGTTCGTTAAAGCGCGCATAAAGGAAACAATGGTGTATTTTTCAAATTGCTTTATCATTAAATGGAAATGATTTGGCATGAGGCAATAGGAGATAAGTTTAATTTTTTCGAACAGATCAGCCTTAAAACGGGGGGTTATCTCATGAGGAAGTTCTGGCGGCTGAGTAAGGTACCTTTTAAGATAATGGAGAAAAACTGTATAATCTTGGCGATCCATGAAGACGTTGCGTTTCTCCACTCCTCGATTATACAAATGATAAAAACCGTCCTCTAAATATTCTTTAATAACATTCTTTGCGGGCACATCTATATGATGTCATACGAGGTCTCACCTCGTCAAGGTCTCACCTGGTTGTCAAGGGGTGATGTGATATACTAAAAGGGTGGAGGTTTTTTTTCTTTTTTTTATCTTCATTTTGGGGTTATGTATAGGCTCTTTTTTGAATGTTCTTATTTATCGTCTTCCCCGTTCTCTGAAACTAACCGGTCGGTCCTTTTGCCCGAAGTGTAAGAAAAAAATTCGTTGGTATGATAATGTCCCCCTGCTTTCATTTATACTCCTGAAGGGTAAATGCCGTTCTTGTCACTCCCTCATTAGTGTACTATATCCTATAGTCGA
>Ga0315551_10000401_pt1 | contig 35168 bp, 27 predicted proteins | sample SalMarSW160290MG_FD_203678 | JGI IMG/M metagenome (GOLD analysis project Ga0315551, IMG submission 203678) | Salt marsh sediment microbial communities from the Plum Island Ecosystem LTER, Massachusetts, United States - Salt Marsh Sediment SW1602-90 ...
ACCTTGGCGGCCTCGGCGTTTTGGGCTAATTTTATTCCCCCGGCTTTGCCCCGGCCACCCACATGTACCTGCGCTTTCACCATGACGGGTTTGTTGAGCCTTTCAGCTATTGCCATGGCGTCAAGCGGCGTTGTGGCTACCTCTCCAGCCGAGACAGGAATACCTGCCTCAGCAAAGATTTGCTTGGCCTGATATTCGTGTATCTTCATTTTCAGGTTCCTTTGTCAGCAACGTTGTTCGATTTGTTGTTGTGAATTTTATTTTCAATGGCCTGCTTGATGTTTTTGTCAAAGTATTCAGTAGCCAATGACCGAAGTATCTCGTGGGTGTTGTTCTCCGGGTTGTCCAAAACACATTCCAATAGATAGTCGATGATTTCTCCCACGATCGGGCCTGGTTTGAGGTCAAAAATCTCCATCACGTCGTAACCGTTCAACGCCAGGTCAGATGCCGTCAGGGGCGGTTTGCGGGAGAGTTCGTCTCTGATCTGCTGTTCGAACTGGTCGACATCTTCGGTGGTGCCGCCTCTTCCCTGCGCTTCGACATCGGCTCGCCGGAGATCAAGCAGGTCAAATATTAATTCCTGGCCCACCCGTCGTATCAAACGCCTCAGACCTTTGTCGGTGACGTTGGTGGCGAACATATGACGTTCGACCAGCATGGCCACCTCGTTGGTGAGCTGATGAGGATATCGCAGACGTCGCATGACAGATCGAGCGGTTTCGGCACCGGTGCTTTCATGACCATAAAAGGCTGCCCCGTCTTTCACCTCACGCTTATGCTGAGGTTTGTTAATATCGTGAAACAGCGCAGCCAAGCGCAGGCGCAGTTGCGGCTGGCAGGCGTCAATTGTGTAGAGGATGTGTTCAAAGACGTCATACATATGGTACCCTCCCGGCTGTTCGACCTCGACACATTCCTCCAGCTCAGGCAGGATCTCTTTCAAGAGGCCGCTCGTCTGCATCAGCCGAAAACCGACCGATGGCTTTTTTGCCAAAACGAGCAGCTTATTCAACTCTTCGGCTATACGTTCGCTTGATACGCTGTTGATTAGAGATGCGTGACGGCGCATTGTCTTGAACGTTTTCGTTTCAATAGTAAACTCGAAGCGGGCTGCAAGCTGCACTGCTCGAAGCATTCGTAGCGGGTCGTCCTGAAAGGAGGCGTCGTAGACTATCCGAAGCTGCCTTTTTTCAATATCAAGGCGACCATCCAGGGGATCAATGAGTTCCTTGGTATCGAGAGACAAGGCCATGGCGTTGACAGTAAAGTCGCGCCGTGACAGGTCATCTTCTACCTTCAAAGACGGGTCAAAGGCCACGTTGAAGTCTTTGTGTCCGACACCCGTGGAATGTTCCCGGCGCGGCAGGGTTATGTCCAATGTCTGCGGGGCACCGCCGACAGTCTGAGTAAATTTGATAACTCCGAAACTTTTCCCGACCAGATTTACCTCCCCATGCTTCTTGAGAACCTTCGACAGATCATCATAAGGGATGCCAGTGACGAGATAATCCTTATCCGGCGTTGAGTTATCCCGACCTAAGAGTCTGTCACGCACCGTGCCACCTACTTCGTATATCCGCCCTTGGCGGAGGATGTCGTCAATCGCCTGTTGTGACAGATTGCACATGCTCAATCGGGGATGATCCTCGTTCCCGCTTCTCCGTGAACTGCTTTTCGGGCGTTTGTGAGTGATGAAATGGCAACCATCCTCCCGCCTTCTTCAAGGAATTTGATGGCCGCCTCTATCTTGGGCCCCATCGAGCCTGGCGGGAAATGCCCCTCACTGTAATATCTCTTTGCCTGAGAAAGCGTTACCGTGTCAAGGTCTTTCTGGTCGGGCTGGCCATAATTTATCGAAACCTTGTCTACTGGAGTCAGAATGGCCAGGATATCAGAGTCGATCTCACGGGCGATAACCGCTGAAGCCAGGTCCTTATCAATCACAGCATCCACACCTTCGTAGTTCCCGTTGGAGTCGATGTATACCGGAATGCCGCCACCACCGCCGGCAATAACAATTGTCCCGTCCTGGGCTAACTTTTTTATGGTCACTGCTTCTACAGCGTTGTGCGGGACTGGTGACGGCACCACTCGGCGCCAACCGCGAACGTCATCCTTTTTCATCCGCCAGCTACGAGTCTGAGCAAAGTAGCGGGCTTCTTCTTCAGAGTAAAACTGCCCGATAAATTTAGTTGGATTATGGATAGCCGGGTCGTTTTCATCGACCACCATCTGGGTGATGATCGTCACCACGGGACGGTCGATCTTCTCGGCGCGGAGTCGGTTTTGAAGCGATTGCTCGATCATGTACCCCATCCCCCCTTCAGTGTCGGCTACCAGAACTCCCAGGGGAAGGAAAGGAGCTTTGCCGCGTGCCAGTTCAGTTCGTAGCAGGGCATTTCCCACCTGGGGCCCGTTGCCGTGAGTTACCACCAGATTGAATCCGTCACGCGCCAGTTCCACTATACTGCCAAGTGACCGGCGGGTGTTGGCAAACTGGTGGGCAATGGTATCCTCCTGCCCGGGCTGGGTTATAGCATTACCGCCAAGGGCTACGACTGCTGTTTTCTTTCCGGCCATAACGTCCAAGCCATCCTCAACACAAACCGCTGGCTAATCAAAACGCGTTAAAATACCCCCAACGGTCACTCGTGGCACATATCATTACTTGGGCACCGATTGCTTGGCAGGTTTTTTTCGTCGTTTTCCTTTTACAAACTCACTTAACACGGTGGTCAGGTTTGGCGAGCCAATCTCCTGCAGGCTGTACCCGACACGCACCGTGGGTTTCTTTATTTTGATGAGACGAGTCAGATCAATCGGAGTGGCAATAATAACCAGATCGCATTTGGTTCGGTTGATAGTCGTCTCAAGGTCCTTAATCTGCTTGTTCCCATATCCCATTGCCGGCAGAAGTATACCGATGTCGGGATACTTCTCAAACGTTTCCGTAATTGACTTAACAGTGTAAGGTCGGGGATCCACCAACTCGGTAGCGCCAAATTTTTCGGCGGCAACCACACCGGCGCCGTAGGCCATTTCACCGTGCGTCAGCGTGGGGCCATCCTCAACAACCAGCACTTTTTTACCTCGAATCGACTCCCAGTTGTCGACTTCAATCGGACTGGCTGCTTCTATTACAACCGCATCAGGGTTGTAGGCCGAGATGTTCTGGCGCACCTCAGCAATGTCCTCAGCATCAGCGTAAACGATTTTGTTAATGACGATTACATCGGCCATGAGAAGATTGTTCTGACCCGGATAGTAAGAGATTTCATGTCCCGGACGGTGAGGGTCAACGACCGTTATCATCAAATCCGGTTTGTAAAACGGCATATCGTTATTACCGCCGTCCCACAGAATGACATCGGCTTCTTTTTCCGCCTCGCGGATAATCTTTTCGTAGTCAACCCCGGCATAGACAATCATCCCTTTCACGATGTGCGGTTCATACTCCTCCCGCTCTTCAATCGTACATTTGTATTTATCCAGATCAGCCAGAGTTGCAAAACGCTGGCAGGCCTGCTTAACTAAGTCGCCATAGGGCATGGGATGGCGAATCACTACCAGTTTTTTGCCCAACCGATGCAGCACTTCAGCCACTTTGCGGCTCGTCTGCGACTTGCCGCAACCGGTGCGTACGGCACAGATGGCCACAACCGGCTTGCTGGACTTGATCATCGTGGGCGCTGCGCCTTCGACGGCAAAACGAGCCCCGGCTGACATCACGTAGGCAGCCTTCTCCATAATATACTGGTAGGGGACATCGGAGTAAGAAAAGATCACTTCATCAATTGAGTGTTTGTTGATCAGCTTAAGCAGTTCCTTCTCATCGTAAATAGGGATTCCTTTTGGATATAGTTTGCCAGACAGGGCTGCCGGGTAAGTTCTTCCATCTATATCTGGAATCTGGGTGGCGGTGAACGCCACAACCTCGACGGCTTCATTATTCCGATAAAGGGTATTGAAGTTATGAAAATCACGCCCCGCCGCACCCATTATAATGATTCTCTTTCTTTTTTTGGCCATGTTTCTATCTCCACTCAATTAAGGTTTCTGCGCCTTTTTGTACTTAAATCCTTGCTGACGCATAACCTAAATTGAGGAAGCCAGCCAGATAAACAGCAGCAAATACCAGGGGATGTATCGCAACTGACAGTCGATTATAAACTTACAACATTTCAAACAGGTTATCCTCTCTCGTCACGCATTGTCAATCTGGGCCCGCTGGAGGCTACCGGAAAAATCAACGTAGATCGACTTCCACTCACTGAAAACATCCAAAGCGGCGGTGGCAGCTTCACGGTGCCCATTGCCGGTTTCTTTGGTGCCTCCAAACGGCAGGTGCGTTTCGGCGCCGATCGTGGGAGCATTCACATAGAAGATTCCCGTGTAGACATCGCGCATGGCGGTATAGGCTTTATTGACGTCCCTGGTGTAGATAGAAGCCGACAGGCCGTAGTTGGTGTCATTGGCCATCTCAATCGCTTCTTCAAAGGTACTGAAGGTGGCAATTGACAACACCGGTCCGAATATTTCTTCGCGCCAGATGCGCATTTTTTGAGTGACCTCGCCAAAAATTGTTGGCTGCAAGAAAAAGCCTTTGTCGTAGTCACCGCCGGTAAGCTTTTCGCCGCCGGTGACGAGCTTGGCTCCTTCTTTTTTCCCGATCTCTATGTAACCTAAGATAGTGTCGAGTTGCGCCTGGTTTATACAGGGCCCCATCTGGATCGACTCATCCAAACCGTCGCCAACCTTCAGCTTTTCAGCTTGCTCGATCAACATAGACGTAAATTTCTTCACAATGTCTTTGTGACAGATCAAGCGGCTGGTGGCGGTGCAGCGCTGGCCGGTGGTGCCGAAAGCGCCCCAGAGCGCGCCGTCGACAGCCAGGTCGAGATCGGCGTCGTCCATTACAATCTGGACATTCTTGCCACCCATCTCAAGGCAGGTGTGTTTGAAAGAACTGGCGCAGGCTTCCGAGACCTTACGACCAGTCTCCGTCGATCCGGTGAAAGAGACGATCCTAACGGCAGGGTGCTTGGTGAGCGCGTCACCCAACGACGAGCCCGAACCAGTGACCATGTTCAACACACCGGGGGGAAGACCCTCTTCGTAGCAAATCTTCACAAAGCGAGCCACCGAGAGGGGGGTATCGGTGGCCGGTTTGATAACCACTGTGTTGCCGCAGATCAACGCCGGCATGGTTTTCCACGAGGGGATGGCTAAAGGGAAGTTCCACGGCGTAATGAATGAGCAGACTCCCAGCGGCTGACGGACAGTCATGTTAAACTTGTTGGGAAGCTCCGATGGTGTTGTCATACCGAACAGACGGCGGCCTTCGCCGGCCATATAAAATGTCATGTCGATTGCTTCCTGCACGTCGCCTCTGGTCTCATTGATGATTTTGCCCATCTCACGGGTCATATCACGAGAGAGACTTTCCTTTTCAGCAGTGAGCCTTGATGCTATCCGAAAGATAATTTCCCCTCGTTTGGGTGCTGGAACCAGTCGCCATTTTTGGTAGGCTTCGGCAGCAGCTTCAATGGCCATGTTGACATCTTCAGCCGTTGACTTCTGGAAAACACCCACCAGGTCGTCGGTATTAGCCGGGTTGCGGTTTTCAAAGGTCTGGCCCGATTTGGATTCAACCCATTGGCCGTTGATAAAGTTCTTATATACGTTTGAATTAGTCATCACATGCTCCGTTAAGACACAGTGTTGCAACAAATTGAGTCAATCATAGCGGTCGAAATTGTGAATTTATTCACACTACTTCGACACAACAAACATTTAATATACCCCCAAAGCAGTCTTTGTCAATCGGTTTTGCCAACTGCAATTAAGTTTTTCCTCGTGGCTCAGTAGATCACACCATCGGAGCTTCCTTCCTGTAATTCAAGGTGAGTTCATTTGTAAGTGGTTATTCAGGGCGTGACAATTGTCGGTAAGTTCAGTCCATTATTCGGCTGCTTTAATGAGGAATCGTTTGATTTCTTTGTAGTTTTTTCGTTTTATAGTATGGAGACTTTCTTTGGAGGAGCAATGTATGTTTTGCTGTTGGCATCCTGGCTTTGCCTACCTACCTTCCCCCTGAATCCTATCAGGCAGGATACTATTGCGCCTCTCAACCTGCATTTCACTATCGGTGTGAGCGGGCCGGATGGACTTGTCGCCACTGGCCCTGAGACCACCACTAAGTTGGAGGTGCTAATGATGCACCCGTTCGTTGTGCGGACGGCGTTTGGGTACCGTTTCGGCAAAGTGAATTCGAAGCTCCACCCTGCAGGCTATCTCCATGGCATGACGGCGTCGGTTGAAGCTCTCTACTATCGGGGGACACATAAGCTCACGGGGTACATCGGAGTTGGAATTGTCCATACCTTACATCACTACCAGCTTGCCCGCGCCACAGCTGACTCTTTGTATGCGAATTACCAGATTGACGATGTCAGCATGCAGCGGGCTTTCGGCTATCGAATAATTTTAGGGTTGCGGCTTCATCGCATCTTCTCGGTTGAGATAGGCATCACTGAGGTCAAACCAAAGCTTGCTTATACCAGTTACCTCTCCAAAGACAGTTATTCAATTATCAAGGAGAAGATACGTTTGAGCGATGTATGCGTGACGGTGGGATACCTACTGACTCTTAAGAAGCTGTAGACTGAGCGTTACAGGTAGGGTTCTGAGTCAGGCTTAGCTGGATGAGAAACCCGACATATCTGTCATTCCCGCGAACGCGGGAATCCAGAAAAGCAGTAGATTCCTGCTTTCGTAGGAATGACTCTCAGGTGCCACCCTGCCAGAACGGTTGGTGGCAGCTTTACGAATCAAGCGGGAAAAAGGTTCATAAACGGGTAACGGGTACCCCACCGCTTGAGGTGGGATCTTTCATTTTCTGAAACGGGAGAATTCGCGATTGACTCCTTTATCGACTTTGCTATATTGTGTTATGTTAACCGGCACACGAGATTGGGGAGAAATCAAGAAGGCCTTGAAATGAAAGAGCTTAGAATGCAATACAAGGAGTCACGACAAATTCTTGTACAGAAAGAAACAGCCTGTGTTTGCTGTTTTATACAGGCTGCATAATCATTGTTAGGAGTTGAGATTTAGACATGGAATTGGACCTCAAGAATAAACTTATGGTTTGGTCAAGCACACATAATCTCAATTTGTTGATAGGTTTTCATAACTATGTAAGGGGATTACTGAAAGATCAACTAAAGGACTTAGAGGCAACTAAAACTATAGACATAGAGGTCAAACTACACAAAGATGCCCTATATGATTATGATCATATGCTTCATATCAACACTTTTTTAATGATGTACTCATATCTCGAAGAATGGCTATACCATTGTAAGAAAACATACGTGCTAAATATAAACCTTGTAAATGGAGGGGGCAGTCTTGGCCGTTTCAAAAATGTTGCAAAGCAATTGGGAATAGATTTATCATCAAAACTTTGGCAGGATCTAAAAAATGCTGAGGAGATAAGAAATTGTATATTGCATGCTAACGGACGCATCAGTTTACTTAAATATCCTCAAAAAGTTAAAACGATCATAGAAGAGGAAAATTCAGGTTTGAAAATCGTTAAAGATCGTGTTGTTATCTCAAGTGATTATCTACAATGGTTTAACGAAAACATATGCAAACTGTTAGATATCATGATTAAGTGCGACGCCCAATCGGGTAACCCATAGCTCTGCTATGGGATCTTTCATTACAAAGATGAACGCGAAGATTGAAACGTTAGGTCAAGCCCACTTGGTGGGAGTTAAGCTGGTGATGGAGACTTCCCACAGCAGAGCTATGGGCTACCTGTTAATCATTGTTCTGCGTTCTTGTTACCCATACCCGGACGGAACGAAATGACACCGGCGAGATCTCCGAGCGATGACGCAAGGCAATTCGACTGGCCGGAGGTCATTGCCGCGATCGAGCCGCTAGTGTATCGCGTACACGCTGGCGACTCCGGCGGCACTGCCTTCATCGTTGGTGTCACGCGTTCTGACGGTGGCCGCCACACGATGCTGGTCACAGCACTTCATGTGGTTGAAGGCGTTCTCGGGAACGACAAGCCGCTCGACCTAGTCCGTCGAGACGGAACTCTTATCAGCACGCTAACCGCGGGGCCGCTAAAGATCTACCCAGTTGGTCCGCGGGAATGCGATACCGCCTTGATCGAGGTGCCGACGAGAGATCCCCTCGTTACGCCCGATGCTCTCCAGCCGATGCCTTTTGAAACCATGTTGCCGCGCGGTGCAGATCTTGGCTGGCTCGGTTTCCCCGGGCTAGTCTTTCCGGAACTCTGTTTCTTCCGCGGCGCGGTATCTGGCCATCTGGAAACGCCGCCCATCTACCTGGTCGATGGTGTCGCCATCAACGGCGTGAGCGGAGGGCCTGCGTTTGACCGTACTGGCCTCGTTGTGGGCTTCATTTCGGCGTACGTCCCGAACCAAACGGCCCCCGGCAGAACGTTGCCCGGCCTGATGATCGTGACGCCGTTGAACTTGGTTCGTCTATGGATGCAGGAGATACTCGGCGCTCAGGTGGAACTCCGTGGGCCAACCGGTAACCCACAGCTCTGCGGTGGGGTCTTTCATTACAATGATGAACGCGAAGATTAGAACGGTAGGTCAAACCTACTTGGAGGCTGTGACAAATGATAGAAACCGCACCTCGCATAGGGCGGGGGCTTGTCTCCCGCCAGTAACTGTGGCAATGCCACCGGCGGACGTAAAGCCCGCCGCTACGCGGAGTTGCAGATACTCCCTCTGGAATTGATGCTCCCCCTTCACGATGACAGTGGACTTATGTCACAGCCTTACAGGGCTTTTATACTACTTTTTGCTATTTTCCACGGCCAAACAAGTTTGATCGTGCCACCCCCCCACAAAAAATCGTCATTACCACCAATTTGCCATTAATCTTTTTTCTTGGCGGGCTTGTCAAAATCGTGGTGTAGCGCATATTGAAGAGTTCCAGAAAACACCTCTTAGAAGGATGGGTGCAAGGTTGGGTACTGACAATAATATAAGTAAGGATCCCATGGATTACAATCATCATACCGCCATAAGTGCAACGGCGTTAACGCTACTAACACTCGCTGGATTGATCCTGGCAACGGGTTGCAATATCCAGGAAGTGCCAAGCTATTGGTCGACAGAGCCGGTACAGGTAGATGGTAAATCGACGGATTGGTCTAATAAGCCTATGACTTATTTTCAGGATGAAGGGGTGGCTCTGGGGTTGTCCAACGATGCCGAAAATCTATACGTCCTTTTCCGATTCCAAGACCCCGAGTGGGCCAGGGTGATTCGCATGACCGGCCTGACCCTGTGGTTGGATGTGAATGGGAAAAAGGGAAAGAATTTCATGATTCGCTACAAGGGGGGGCCTTCCCTTGCGAGGATGCGGGCGGCTGGCGAGGGTGGCGATTTGGACCAAATCCCCCCAGAACTGAATGAACGCCTCATGCGACAAGAGGGGAGTTCGGAGGATCGGTTTACCTGCTTTGCAAAAGATAGGATTATAGAAAAAAGCATACCCACCGGTGGCTCCCAAGGCCCGGCCGCCGGCTACGACACTTCTCTGGGTTTCTACTCGTATGAGTTCAGCGTTCCATTGCAGGAAAGCGGAGTTCGTTATTACGGCATAGGTGCGCAACCGGGACAAACCATCAGTATTGGGGCGGTGTGGGGTGATCTAAGTAGTCTCCGTAGCAAGGGTGGGAGAGAGGGCGGTATGGGTGGCGGACGAGGCGGCATGGGTGGCGGGCCACCCGATAGAGGTGGAATGGGCGGTGGTCCAGGTGGCAAAGGCGGGGACCGTATGCGACCACCCGAAAAACAGGAGGTCTGGGTAAAAACCCAGTTGGCTTTATATCCCGCAGAAGTGTATTAGCTGTATCAAGTCATACTTGTGGGGCTATTACCATAGGTCGTCAAAAGTGACGGCAGCATCAAAGGATGAGGATCATATGGTCCTGAGTCTGTAATTTTACAATGTCTCTATTCACAGCTTCAGGTACCTGGATAAAAAGTCTCGCCTAAAAGAGTCGAACCTGTTTTCTTCGATAGCCTTCCTGATATTGCGCATCAAGTTCTGGTAAAAGTACGTCGAGTGATAAGTGGCCAGTACCATTCCGGTGATTTCGGACTGATTGTACAGGTGTCGGATATACGCCCGGCTGTAACGGCGGCAAACCTTGCAGTCGCAGTTGGGGTCCAGCGGACGATCATCGTTAGCGTAATCAGCGTTGCGGTAAGTCAACTGACCTTCCGAAGTAAAGACATTGCCCGTCCGGGCGTTGCGGGTCGGCAGGACGCAGTCAAATATATCGATACCGTACGACACTGCCATCAAAATGTCCTCCGGGTATCCCACGCCCATCAGGTAATGCGGTTTCTCTTCAGGTAAGTATTGGATGGTGTGGGCCAGGATGTCCTCCATCTCCTCCTTGCTCTCCCCTACAGAGAGCCCGCCGATAGCATAACCCGGAAAATCAAGCGAGACGATTTGCTCGGCTGCCTGCGTGCGCAGGTCTTTGTACACCGACCCCTGCACAATCCCCCACAGCATCGGGGCAGATGTGGACATCTGCCGTTCACCAATTAGTGAGGCGTGAACATTCAGACTCTGTTGAGCCCAATGGTATGTTCGTTTCACACCAAGAGCGGCTTGCTGTTTATCAGCGGGATAGGGAACGCACTGGTCCAACGTCATGATAATGTCAGCCCCGATGTCGTGTTCAATTTCGATTACCTTCTGGGGGGTAAAGAAATGACGGGAGCCATCAAGATGTGACTGGAACTCCACCCCCTCATCGTTGATTCTTGAAATATCTTTAAGCGAGAAAATCTGGTAACCACCGCTGTCAGTCAAGGTCGGTTTGTTCCAGCCGGTAAAACGAGCCAGGCCGCCGAGGGATTTGATTATTTCCGGCCCGGGCCGCAGGTAGAGGTGGTAAGTGTTCCCTAAAATGATTTCCGCGCTGCACTCCTCAAGGTCTTCAGCGGTAAGCGCTTTCACCGCGCCGGTAGTGCCCACCGGCATGAAGGCCGGAGTTTGGACAGTACCATGAGGGGTAGCTATCTCACCGCGGCGCGCGGCGCCATCAGTGCTTTTCAAAAGGAATTGGCGGGTCTCTCCAAGACCTGCCCTACTGTCATTCATACTTCACCCAAGTAACACTTCGAGGGCCGATTGAACGTCCGTCACTCCAATCAGCTTAATCCGCTGGTCGTGGATTTGGCCAAGATTGGCCTGCGGAAGGATCATGGTTGTAAAACCCATCTTGTTGGCTTCATTGAGCCGCCGGTCGATCATCGTGACGCCGCGCACCTCACCGGAGAGGCCAACCTCGCCTACTACGAGGGTTCGAGCGTCAACAGGACGATTCATCAACGATGATGCAAGAGCGGCAAGAATCGGCAAGTCCAGAGCCGGCTCGGAGAGTTTCAAGCCGCCGGCTATCGAAACAAAGACATCGTTGTTTGCCATCGGGTACCCGCACCGCTTTTCTAAGATTGCCAGAAGCAAGGCGAGTCTTTTATTGTCAATGCCCCCCGCGACGCGCTGGGGGGTGCCGTAGTTGGCCGTCGTTACCAAGGCTTGGATCTCGACTAAAATCGGTCGCGTTCCTTCACAAATACCGGTTACTACCGAGCCGGTCCGGGGTTCGCTGGTGCGGTTCGACAAGAAAAGCGAAGAGGGGTTGGACACTTCTACCAGACCTTCAGGCAACATCTCAAACAAGCCGATTTCGCTGATTGATCCGAATCGATTCTTAGTAGCGCGAAGCAACCGATAAAGATGACTACTGTCCCCTTCGAAGTAGATCACAGTATCTACCATATGCTCCAACACCTTCGGCCCGGCCACCAGGCCTTCTTTGGTGACGTGGCCGACCAGAAAAAGAGCGCAGCCTTTTGACCTTGAAAACATTATCAATTGGTGAGCTGTTTCCCGCACTTGAGCCACCGTTCCGGGCGGAGACTCAAACAGAGAGGTCGACATTGTCTGGATGGAATCAACGAAAACCACAGCGTAATGTTCAAAATTCAAGATACTGAGGTATTCTTCAAGTGAATTGGAGTTGATGACAGTGATGTCATCCCCTTCAATGTTCAGTCGGCGAGCTCTGTGCTTGACTTGCGAGAGCGACTCTTCTCCCGTGATGTAAGCTACAGGGATTTTCTGCTTTGAATATGCATCAGCTATTTGAAGCAGCAGTGTGGATTTGCCGATGCCGGGTTCACCGCCAAGCAATACCGTTGTCCCCGGCAACAACTGTCCGCCAAGGACGCGGTCAAACTCACTTATTCCGCTGCGGTAGCCGGTGGCTGAGTCGAGACTGATGTCAGGCAGCTTTCTTTTATCAGCCGGGGCGACACCAGAGGCGTCCTGTTTTCGGGGAGAGATCTTTTCTTCCACCAGGCAGTTCCACTGCCCGCACTCGCGGCACTGCCCCTGCCATTTGGTATGTTCCGCACCACAGTGGGAACAAAAGTAGGCCGTTTTCGTTTTTTTCCCGGTAATCATCGAGCGTGGATAGGCCCGGCAGCGCTACCGGCTATAAACTGCCTCACTACCGGATTGTCCGAGTTCCTGATCTCATCCGGCGTGCCATCAACCTCTACTTTCCCCTGGTAAAGCATTACGATGCGACTGGCGATCTTGAAGGCTGACTTCATGTCGTGCGTAACGGCAATCGAAGTTACGTTAAGTTTTCGATTCAGTTCAACAATCATGTCGTTAATCATATCTGCCGTGATCGGATCGAGGCCGGTTGTTGGTTCATCGTAGAGAAGGACCTCCGGGTTATCGGCTATTGCCCGAGCCAGACCGACTCTCTTGCGCATTCCGCCGGAAAGCTCCGCCGGGCTTTTCTGTTCCGCGCCAGTCAGTCCGACCATGTCAAGCTTCTCGCGGACAATTTCCTTGATCTGTGCCTCGTGGTAACGACGGGATTCCTTCAAGCCGAGACCAACATTTTCTGCCACCGTGAGTGAATCAAACAGCGCTGACGACTGAAACAGCATGCCGATCCGCCGCCGGACTGCCGTGATCCGCTTGGCATCAAGCTGGGCCAGGTCCTCACCATCAAAAATCACGTGCCCCTCATCCGGTTCCAACAGCCTGATCACATGCTTTATTAACACCGATTTCCCGCAGCCGGACTGTCCGATAACGACGATTGATTCTCCCCGGTGAATAGTGATGTCCACACCGTTGAGAACCTGTAAGCCATCAAAACTTTTACACACCCTTTCGATTTGAACCAAGGTAGCTTCCATTAGTCAAATCCTGAAAAGAAGCACGGCGAAAACAAAGTTGAAGATGAGGATGAGCACGGAAGATATGACGACAGAGGTCGTCGTTGCCTTGCCAACCCCTTGCGCTCCGCCGCGGGTGTTGAAACCCTCGTAACATCCCACTATGCCGATAATGAGGCCAAACACACCGGCCTTGATCAGCCCGTTTATAAAGTCGACTAACTTGAAAGAACTACGAAAACCGTTCAAAAACGTTTCCGAAGACACATTCACCCCTACCATCGAAACAACCAGCCCGCCTATAATCGCAACAAAATTTGCAAAAATCACTAAAAACGGCACCATGAGCAGGCAGGCAAGCACCCGCGGCATAACGAGGTAGCGTATCGGGCTGATCCCCATCGACTCAAGCGCATCAATCTGTTCGGTCACGCGCATCGTTCCCAGCTCTGCCGTCACTCCTGCACCCACCCGCCCCGCAAAGACAATGGCGGATAGCACCGGTGCCAGCTCGATAACAACTGCCTTACCCACCGCCTGTCCCAGGTAGCGCAAAGGGGCACCGATAAACTTGAACTGATAGGCCGCCTGCCATGCCGAAACAGCTCCAACAAAGATGGATATGATAACGATCAGAGGCAGGGATTTGACGCCGAGGTCATACAATTGTTCGAATATCAACCCCGAAGAGCGCGGGATCTCTCTCAGTGAAGCCAGAAACTTCCCTAGTAGGACAAAAAGGCCGCCCAGCTTGGTGACGAAGTTCACACCGCGGCGGCCTATCAGGTGTAATCCGTAATCCATTGGCCCACTTAAAAGGGGATATCCCCGCCCTCGGCCGGCTCTATCCCGGCAGGAACTTCACGGTGGCCAGGTCCTGCCATATTCTCGAACCGAGCAAATTCCTTCAAGAAGGCCAAGTGCACAACGCCGGTGGGGCCGTTACGCTGCTTGGCCACGATGATTTCAGCTTTTCCTTCGACTTCAATATACTTAGGGTCATTTTTCTCCAGGTACGAGTAATAGTGTTCCGGGCGGTAGATAAACATGACGACATCAGAGTCCTGTTCTATGGCGCCGGACTCCCGCAGATCAGAAAGCTGGGGTCTCTTTTCGCCGCCTCGCTGCTCCACCTGACGGGAAAGCTGGGAGCAGGCAACAACCGGAACTTCCAACTCCTTTGCCAGAGCCTTCAGATTCCGGGAGATACTGGCCATTTCCTGCTGACGGTTTTCAAAGCGCCCCGAACCATGTACCATCTGGATGTAGTCGACAATAATGAGGGCAACATCGTGCTGGGCTTTCAACCTACGTGCTTTGGCTCTGATTTCAAGCGATGAGAGGGTGGCCGAGTCGTCAATAAAGATCGGCGCTTCGGATAGCGGTCCACCGGCAAAAGAGAGTTTTTGCCACTCCTCCGTTCTCAACTTTCGGGCCCGAAGCCGCTGTTGTGATATCTTTGCCCGCCCGCACAAGATTCGCAAGGCCAATTGGTCCTGCGACATTTCAAGGGAGAACAGCCCCACCCCTTTTTTTAGCTCCACCCCGACATGTTCGGCGATGTTTATGGCAAAAGCTGACTTTCCCATTGATGGTCGCCCAGCAACGATCACGAAATCACCTTTGTGTAAACCATTGGTCATAACATCCACCTGTTCAAACCCGGTTTTGATTCCAACCAGGCTGCTGTCGGGAGATTGCAGGTTTTCGATATCTTCGAAGGTGGAGGGAATCAATTCCTTTATGGATGTGAATCCCTTGCGGAGTCTGCTCTCTGAGATATCAAAGATATTTTGCTCGGCCAGATCAAGAAGGTCCTCCACCGGCTGCTGAAGAGAATAGCAGCTTTTGACAATTTCATTGGAAGTTTGAATCAGGCGCCGGAGAACCGCTTTTTCCAGTACAATGCTGGCATGGACGGCTATATTTGCCGTAGTCGCCACAGTCTCAGCCAGGTCTACCAGATAGACGCGCCCGCCGATCTTATCCAGTTTGTCGCCTTTCAACAAGGCATTGGAGACGGTCGTTATGTCACAGGGTTCGGACCTTTCATACAGATCCAACATCGCATGGTATATGATTTGATGCTTAGGAAAATAGAAAAGGGTCTCGTTGTCGAGGATTTCAATCGCCTGGTTGATGGCCAGGGCGTCTTTGAGGATCGATCCCAGCACCGCCTGCTCGGCGTCCAGCGACTGCGGTGGCTGGAGGTGCTCGACCTCTTTGTCCGTTTGCGTCCTGTAAGCCATAATCTATTCAACCAATAAAAAGCAGGGGCTCAGTATATTGAGCCACCACCCATCCTAAGTTCGTCCAGGCGCTTTTTGAGTACCTGCATATCTTCCCAGGTTTCTTTTTTGTAAGCCGGATTACGAAGCAAGGCCGCCGGATGGTAGGTTACCATCATCGGAGCTCCTTCATAGTCATGCCAAAGTCCCCGCAATTTGCCCAGGGGTATGTTTGTTTTCAACAGCATTTGGCCGGCAACTCGCCCCAGGGCACAGATCAGCTTGGGTCTGAGCAACCGTATCTGCTCCTGCAAATGGGGGTAGCATTTGTCCATCTCTTCAGGCTCTGGGTCACGATTGTTTGGAGGCCGGCACTTTAAAATGTTGGCAATATAGACTTCCTCTCTTGGAAGACTTATAGCAGCCAGGATGCGGTCAAAAAGCTGTCCGGCTCGTCCCACAAACGGTTCTCCTTGCAGATCTTCATCGCGACCCGGCGCCTCACCGATAAATATCAGGTCAGCGTGTGGATTGCCCACACCATAGACAAGTTTCGTCCGCGTTTGCCACAGGGGACAGAGCTGACAATCGCGGATCGCTTCAAAGTGAGCTGCCAGCGAATCAAACTGAGGTGTTGAAGGAGCCTGGCTTGGAGAACCAAACAGGTCTGGCGTGGTTTCTACTTTTCTTACCATTTTGATATTTTCCGTCCACTGCAAGTCATGAGGCCGATTGTTTTTAGCCTCGAGGATCATTTCTCCAATACCCAGGTCAACCTGGGCTGACAGGGCGCGGCGGAATAGCTGATGCAAACTAACCGGTTTGTCTTCCATTTCATACTCCCCAAGGCGCGTTGACAAGCTACAGCAAGGCGGCAACTTTTTCAAGCAATTTGAAGGCAATCTCGCTTTTGTCCATCAACGGCCATCGGTCCGGTTTTTCGCCCGGCCTCAAGATCGTTACCCGGTTGGTGTCATAGCCAAAACCCGTTTCTTTTCCGGGCTGATTCACTACGATCATATCGAGCTTTTTTTCTTTCAGCTTCTTTCTGGCATTTTGAAGTGCCTTTTCAGTCTCAAGGGCAAATCCCACCACCACTTGCCTCTGTTTTTTCTTTGCCCTTATCTCTTTGAGAATATCAACCGTCGGTTCCAAAGCGAGATTATAGCCGGCATCGGTTTTCTTCATTTTCTGTGAAGCGATGCTTTTCGGCTTGAAATCAGCGGGGGCGGCGGCCATGATTAAACAATCTGATTGGTTAAACTCCTTCTTCACAGCTTTAAACAACTCAGAAGTTGATTCAATGACAATGGTCCTCACGCCCCTGGGCGGAGTCAAGTGAGTGGGGCCGGAAATAAGGGTAGTTTCGGCTCCCAGCGCAGCGGCTGCCTGGGCCAGAGCATGTCCCATCCTGCCGGATGAGTAGTTCGACAAAAAGCGAACCGGGTCAAGCGGTTCTCTGGTGGGACCGGCCGTAACCAGGATTCTTTTACCGGCCAGAACTTTATTTGAAGTTGCGAAAAAAAAACTTTTGACAGCTTCAAATATTTCTTGAGGTTCAGCCATCCTGCCTACCCCATAATCATCGCAGGCCATCTCTCCCTCAACCGGGCCGACGAATAAATACCCAAGCTCTTTGAGGGAAGTGTAATTTCTCTGAGTGACTCTGTTGTTCCACATATTTGGATTCATTGCGGGGGCAATCATGACTGGCTGAGGGGTGGCACAGATCACCGTCGTCAACAATTCGTCCGATATTCCGTGGGCTGTTTTACCCAGAAAGTTGGCTGTGGCCGGGGCAACGACAATCAGGTCCGGCCATTGGGCCAGGTCGATGTGACGAGCAGCGACTAACTGCCCTGCCGGGAACATTTCAACCGCTACCGGATTGCCCGACACTGTTTCCAGTGTGAGGGGAGTGATGAATCGGGTGGCGGCCTGAGTCATGACAACTTTCACCACAGCCCCTTCTTTGGTAAGAAATCTTATCAGGTAGGGGACCTTATAACAGGCAATACCGCCCGTCAAGCCCAACAGGACTTTCCGGTCTTTGAAAATCATAAATTATATTAGCAAGAAAGGAGGAGTAAATCAAGGACAGTTTGAGGGGCACCCAGCGAGTGAAATACCGTCAGGAGAAGTTGGGCTAAGCTTCTTGTTCAAAGCTCCTTGCTTTTTCAGGGAGTCCTTCTCCGATTGTTTGTCTGGGAGACTATCTCTTGACGGAGAGTACTTGGGATCCCAGGGAGGTGGTGTAGTGAAACCGAACTCGATTCCCTCATCGGCCAGTTTGATGAGATTCTCCAGAGTAATTTGAAGGGTATAGAAGCCTTCACGACCCTTGGATTTGGCAGAGTCAGATAACGGTCCAAGTATCTTCTCGGCAATTTCCATGTGAGTGGAATCACGCAGATCAAGCCAAACCTCATATTCGGTTCGCAGCTGTTCCTGTGTAAGCGTGTCCCTTATGGGATCGTTGGTTTTGGGTTGCGGTGGGGACGGGATATTACCGGGTCGGCGTATGAATACCTCAAGAGCATCCCCTGTAGTAACGATGGTGTAGATAGGCTTTGCCAACATTAAGGGATTTCGAGCTACCACTTGAATGGTGACATAGGATGTGTCATTACGTGGGATGGTGAAGTGAACGGGGTAGACAAACTCCAATCTGTCCTTGGCCTCCTCGACCCACCTTGTTTCCCCATCGTAGACAACATTGCCACTCACCCTAACTTTGACCTCAATCTCCTTCGCTGGCTTTTCAGGTGCGATGGTCAAGCGGAAGTCCATCGGGCCGCCATTCGACGTCTTGTCGATCGGTTCCAAACTAATATCGATTTTTGGCCTCGGTACTGTCACTCTGCGAATGAGTGTCTCTGACTGTTCCGGGACGCCATAAACAGTTCCAGCTTTTTGATCGGGTAGGCTATCTTTCGCAGGGCGGTACCTCCGATCCCAGGGAGGCGGGGTAACAAATTCTCCCTTAATCCCTTCATCAGTGATCTTGATAAGTTTTTCTAAGGTAATCCTGAGCCTATAATAGCCCTCGTGGCCTTCGAATATACTGGAATCCTTTAACGGCCCAAGGACTTGCTCAGCACTTTTCAGGTGTGAAGAGTCGCGCAAGTCAAGCAGAACATCATATTCGGTTTGAAGCTGTGAATCCGACAAGGTGTCCCAGATGGGATCGGTGGTCTTGGATATTTCAGGAATCCCTGACCTATGCCTCGGGTTGCCAGGGTACACTTCAACGGTATCACCCGTTGTTACAAAATGATTGGATGCGTAATGGCTTCCACAGCCTCCTCCGTCGACCATAATTTCAATACCACTTGTATCATTCGGCGGTATAATGACCCGCAAAATATAAGAAACAGGCTCGTCTTTCTTAACCGTAGCCACCCACGACCTCTCGCCAATGTAAACCAGATTGTACAAAGGGGTAACCGTAATAGTGACCTCATCGCACTCAAGCTCAAACCGAAGACTCACCTCCAAACGCAAATCTAGGGGACCGCTGCTCTTTGGTTGAACAACTGGTTCCAACCAAATGCTAAATGGTGGTAGTGGCTTTGTTGTCTTGAAGTCACCCGGAAGGCCAGAAAGCGGAGTAATCAACAAGAACAAGCCAATTAACGTTGAAACTTTTTTCATCATATCCTCCATTATTTTGTAACCATATCGCAGAGCATAAGGCTGATTAAAGAGTGCCTACAACAATCAATATAGTCGAACACAGCAACGATCCTTTCGGGGTGATTCTTTCTCTTCACGGCCTGGCTTTGGAGGTGGGCCGGACTGTCCGGGGTAGCTTGGATATGGTGCATACTCAATCCGCCGAGCTCGAACTTTATCTGTAACGTCAATTGTGGTCACGGTGTGGAAGTAGCCCTCCTTCTCCATTGGTATCAAGCTGTCCACAAACTTCTTAACGAAATCATAGTCTTCCTGCTTTCGAAGGTCCATGACAATGTGATCTTCTCGCGACCAATCCGGTTCCCGATTTTTCCGCGCTTGCACTGCCTCTTCACGACTGGAATACGTTTCAGCAGGTTTGAATTTGTATTCACCTTCTCTCCGTACATATAATGTTTCTCCCACTTGTACAAACTGTCCGCTTAACTCAGTCAAGGGCGTCTCTTCGAGTTTGTGGAGACTGTCCAGGGTCATTTCCCTCGATGGAGGCCGCTCAAAAGCGCTGTCATCCGTACTTCCGCGTGGTAAGTGTCCTGTTATGCTTTTGCCCACGTGCTTGAGGCGTTCCTGTTCTTCCTCCCACTCCCGCTTGGCCCGCTCGTAGTCCTTGAGCCGGTTTTGTCTATTCTCTTTTTCTGTCGGCATTTTTGGCCACTCCCGTGGATTACTGGCGAGCACCTGCAAAGTGTCTGCCGTCGTGATAAAGTATCTTGGGGATTTGTGTTGATATTTGCCACATTCGATTACAACACTAAGCCCGCTCGTGTCGTTTGGTGGAGCCATCACTTGAAGCCTGGTGGAAAAGTCCGGTGTAAGTGTATCCGGCTGTACCTCCCATCGCTCTGGTCCAGAGTATTCTAAACCATCAACGCCGGTAGCATGCACGGTCACCACTTCGCATGTTGTGAGATCAGGAACAAAAAAGTGCCATTCGATACTTAAGTCCAAAATCAGTTGACCGGTGCTCTTATCGTACGAGACTGGGTCAACGAAACAGGAGACTGGCTTGATTATGTCGCGTTTCGCATATGATTGGCCTACAACACCCCAAGGAACTGCAAATAACAGCACCGCCCACAGTACTTTTTCTACCTTTTTCATCACAAATCTCCTTTCTGAGTTTTCCACCTCAATCCATAAACGAGATACTATCGTTTGTTGTTTAAAAGAACTTATCCGTGATTGATTATTGTGCCATATTCTTCCTCCCTAATCTCAAATGTACACCTCACCCTTCGGCTTGCCGTTCTGAGAGCCACTACACGGCAGCCGCGGCCCGTTCTTCCATTTGAGCGCGTGCTGTATGTATATGGTTAAAAAGCCGAGGTTAAGTTGTCAAATGAAGAATTGAGGATTTTATTAGATACCTTCAACGGGCGGCAGCATGACGCATCAGGGTGCAACCTCACCCGTTGGGTGGGCTACTATGTTGCCAGGCCGATAAGAATCCTTTTGTCTTTGAAAAACATCCGCTATCAATTGACGAAGCTGGAGTAGTCTCCTTTGGCATCAAGCAGCGCTAGAGCGTCGAACTCGTCCATGTCGGGAAATACCACTAAGGACGCGATGAGTTTGATATGGTCAAGCGTCGCCGGCTTTGGGCCGAAAGAGGATACACGATCCATGATAGTCTCAAGCTGTTCGTCATCAATCAACGACAAGTTTAACAAATTCATGAGAAAACCGTGTGCCTTGGTTGTCAATTGACTGTGTTCCAGAGCGGTCAATATGCGGCTTGAGGAGTGGGTCTTGGGAAAGGATGAATAAAGCTGCTGCGAAGGGCTATCAAAACGCTTCATTAGCCAGGAATAAGCCGATGATATCTCATCTTCCGAATACCCCTGTGCCTCTAAAGATGTCCAGAGATCATCGGACTCGGAAAGGTGCCCCGTATCTCCCTGTATATAGTCTATAAGAAAAACAACGATTTCAAAAATGCGGCTTCTCATGCTGTTTATGCCTTAGCTGCTTTTTTTTAAGATAGTACCTAACATGAATAATAGCAAGCGAGAACACAGAAAAAGAGTAAAAAAGTCAATTCTCAGTTAGAAGATCGTCAAGGGTCTGGTCTCTTCATGGGAAGCAGACGTGATATCCGTCAATCCTCGATCAAGTTAATAATCATGGATGTACGCATACCACAATAGGAGCATCTGGAGGTTGACGAGGTTTGTGCGACAAGAAAACGATGACTGTTCATTAGTGTTTTCAAGTGAGCTCATTTCCTACACGAGTGTGACCCGGAAGCAAGTTCAGACCAACGATCTTCCAACCTTTCAAACCGAGTTGACGTGCGAAAATGCGTACTACCGAACGCCCGCCGCGTAATCATAATCTATTCTCAATCAGCAAGTTACGGCTCAATGCGACTCTCTGCGTAGGTGAATGCGTAACAACCAGGCCTTGGCAGCTATTCACATTCCTTCGTCAGTGTGACTCTCTTAACGCATTAGATTATCGCTCAATCAGTTACGAAAAAAAGTGGCGCGGAACGTTCTAATGGCACGGATGTTGTATGACAAACAATGAGAGCGTTTCCGAGGATTTTCACTTCTCGCGCTCATCCGTATACTTGATTGAGCCTCTCAAATACCCCTGCCGGGTCTGGGTGGGGACAGACAAAACGATGATCGGGAGCAGACTGGACCCGGCGGGGATAAAAAATTTGCTTAAGTGGAGGTGGAGCTTGACCTGCCAGAGCTCGGGTATGCTGGCGTGAGAAGTCAGATCAAAAAGTCAATCCTACCTCTAAGCCAACGCTAACTTGAAGACTATTGATTTCATGGGGGATACCAGGGACGACAGTGCCGGTATCATCATTATCGGGTGTGATTGGATCATCATCGTACCAGCTTTGTTTCTGGCTGCCTGAGGCATGTAAGTATGCGAAATTGCTCACCACGCTAAAAAGCAGCTTGGGCGTGGTGCTGCTCGTTGGGCTGACGTGAATGCTCGCTCCCGAGATGATCCCATTGCCGGAAATGCTGGAAGTGCTGATTTTGTGGCGCAGCATATGGTCATCGTGATCGGAGACGAAAACCGGCGCATAAGCTGCTTTTATTTCAACTGAGGCCCATTTGCTGTACCTGATATTAGAACGTAAGCCAATATGAGGCAGCTTATAAGTGACTCTATATGAAATCCCTTTCTCAGCGCCGGATTGCTTGTGCATAACGAGGTTTGAATCAATGAACCAGCCGTCCCATCCAAATATATCTTGATTGACGCGGTAATAGCTGAACCCCGCCCAGAGGGCAAGATTGACGTTTGGCCTGTGGATGACGCACTTAGTAGCTTCGAGAGTGAGGAGTAATGAGGTCATCTCGGTTCTGGACTCGGTGTAAGAGTCGTCAACTACCAGGTTCGTTCTCATTTTTCTCCAGTCGGTGTCTTTCATAACCTTTTCGGGGTCATCGATGTTTGTGAATATGCCGCCTTCAACCTGCCAGGCATTTAGGTTGTCCTCCATTGGTCGCATCCCCAACCTGACGCCTGCCAGAACCACATCCAGTGGAAACTCCAGTTTACTTCCCAAAACTACCAGGCCGGTGTCGCTGTATGTAACAATATCCATGATGTATTCGGTGTATCCGAAGTTCTGTGATACTGACGGATCCAGAGTAAAACTGAACTTTCTCTGAGCTAATGCAGAGTGGCTTATAAGCAAGGTAAGCGTCACTGCCAACAGCAGCCTCGTTTTCATGGCGTTATCCTTTATCTTACAGTTTAGGTGTGCAGGATTATACAAGAATCTCTGTCACCGGCAAAGCGAAAGATAGGACAATACAGGGAGGAGTATGAGGGAAATGGCGTAGGAGAATACCTCGACCGTTAATAAAAGATAGCGTTTCTCAATGCAACTGCTACAGACAGGAACTTGGAGACATCAGGGGAAAAGCTGAACCAACTTCGTGTTAAACCCTATCTCTTCGTCGGCCATTTCAAAGTACCAATCAACATAGATGTTGCGAGGGTAGCCGAAAATTGAATCGTACTCGACTTGGAAGATTTCTGGTTGGTGCTTTTCAATCTTATCAATGAACTCAAAAAGCTCATCAATAGTCTTGTACCGCTTCAGTTCATCAGTCGTTAGGGGATAGTTGCTCTCACTTTCTACTCCCTCAACGATTTTGTTGCCGACCACTGTCAACCGAATGAAGCCGTAAGGCCCAGGGCAGAAGCAGGAGCGCGCCTGCTCGACAATATACGTTGGGGTGGCGTGGCTGGCCCAGAGCGCCTTATGGTCGGAGGTTGTAGAGTTAACGGGACTTCCTGATTTGCCGCAGGAAAGGAGCGTCAGAGATAGGAGTGCGATGCAACAAATGAGGCCTTTTAATATCGCCCTAGATGTTCGCCCTAAGTTCATGAGATTCGCATTCCGCTATCACGAGCAATATAAAAGACTACTTCTTGAAAGGCAAACATATTCGTGGATATTACTCCTTAGCAATTCTGAAGTTTAAAATGATCGTCTGGCGATCTCGAATGTGTTATAAATAATGAGGTTGCGAGGTAATCTTGTTTACTCAAGGAAAGATAGATTCCGTAGTAAACATGGGTTTGAGAGACTCACCGGGGTCATCCTGGCGCCCGGTGAAAACAGCTTGTAGCCCAGACGCCTAAAAGGTCATTGCGGATAGCGGAGGATTTTTGTAATTTATTGCGGGCGAAAGTGGCGGAATTGGCAGACGCGCTGGATTTAGGATCCAGTTCCTTATGGAATGGGGGTTCGAGTCCCCCCTTTCGCACTGGAGAAGACAGAGCTTGATTTATTCAAGTTGTTCCGATGGGTTGTTATATGATCTGGAGGGTCTGAGAAGGGATTATTAGAGCCGAGGGGTGGCTGAAGAACAGTCTATCAAAGACACCTCAAGAGAAAAGGGATGTGTCTCTAAAAAGGAAAAGCCATAAGTGAAGGTAGAAGTAAAAGAGATAGAAAAACTCATTCGAGAGCTCTCGGTTGAGATACCGGCCGATATTGTTAATGAGGAGTTGGAGAAAGCCTTCGCTGATCTCCGCCAAAAGACCACCATCAAGGGATTTCGGAAAGGAAAGGCCCCGATACATCTCGTGAAGTCCATGTATGGCGATGAGGTCAAGGTCGATGTGGCTGAGGAGCTCATCCGCACCAGCTATCCCAAGGCGATTGAAGAAAAGAAACTTGACGTTGTCTCTCCTCCAAAGTTTACCGCTTTCAATTTCAGCGACGACGGCGGTCTCAGGTATACAGCCAAGGTTGAGGTGCATCCTGACATAGACCAAGTTGACCTTGATAATCTTCAGGTGACCGCGGTTGATATCGAGGTTAAAGACGAACATGTTGAGGAGCTTACCCAATCCCTCCGCTCGATGTTTGCTGACTTTCGCCCGGTCGACCGTGTGGCGCGCCAGGACGATCTGGTAGTGGTTGATTTGAAAAAGGTCTATGATCCCGGGTTGGTGCTCAAGACGGACCTTATGCCTGACGTGGAAATCGATCTGGCCAGGGGATTTACGGTAAAGCAATTCAAAGAGCAGTTGCCCGGCATGAAAGCCGGTGACGAAAAGGAAATTGAGGTAGTTTATGATGACGATTACCCGGATCGGGCATACGCCGGTGCGCTTATCAGGTACGCCTGCAAGGTCAAGGAAGTCAGGGAGCGGATATTGCCTGAGTTAAATGATGCCTTCGCCAAGCGAACCGGGCAGGCCCACACCGCTCTTGAACTGAAAATGAAAATTCGTGAGGATCTTAAGAAGCGCTATGCCGGTGAGTTGAGAAGTCTCCAGAAAGGCCAAATAATCCGCCAGATTTGTGAACAGAACCCGTTTCCTATCCCTCAGTCCATAGTGGAAGGGTACCTTGACAGCATTGTCGAAAATGAAAAAGAAGGCCAATCTGATGTTGATGAGAGTAAAATTCGTAACGACTCCCGCGAAGTTGCCGTCAATACCATCCGCTGGCACATGCTGTACCATCACATTGCAGAACAAGAAGGGATTGAAGTTTCGTCGTCAGATACCGAAAAACTGGTAAAGAGCCTGGCCGCCGATTACAAGACGACCTATGAACAGGCTAAGCAGACCCTGGAACAATCAGGCAGGATTTCCAGCATTAAAGACACGCTGCTGGAAGAAAAAGTGCTTGATTTTTTGATCGTCAGAGCCAAGGTTGTGTCTAAAGAGGCGGGTAGGTAACTGTAACCGAGAAACGTGAGAGAAGTGAAGGAATAGATGACAAACAGAATTTACTCTAACTACCTGGTGCCGATGGTCGTGGAGCAGACCGGCCGGGGCGAACGGGCCTACGATATTTTTTCCCGTCTACTCAAGGATAGGATTATTTTTATTGGTTCCCCCGTCGATGATGTAGTCGCTAACCTGGTGATAGCTCAGATGTTGTTTCTGGAGGCGGAGGATCCGGAAAAAGATATCTACGTTTATATCAACACGCCCGGTGGCTCGGTATCCGCCGGTATGGCAATCTATGATACCATGCAGTTCATCAAACCGGATGTTGCCACTACCTGTATGGGTATTGCAGCCTCGATGGGAGCGTTTTTGCTGGCTGCCGGCTCCAAAGGGAAGCGAGCCGCTCTCCCAAACAGTCGAGTCATGATTCACCAACCTATGGCAGGCGCTCAGGGACAAGTATCAGACATTGTGATTATGACCGAAGAGTTTGCCAAGACCAAGAAGCGATTGAATGAACTACTGGTGAAACATACCGGCCAACCTCTTAACACCGTTGAAAAGGATACCGATCGCAACTTTTTCATGTCTCCCGAGGAGGCAAAAGCGTACGGTATTATAGATAAAGTGTATGAATTTGGACGTGCCGAAAAAAAGAAATAGAGCCGGAACGTTAAATCCCCGGCTGTATCACGGGACATAAACTCATAGTTATCCCTCATTGGGTATAGGCTTCTATGTCAAGAAAGACCAACTATCCAAGAATTCCACAGCGCTGCTCATTCTGTGGTAAATCAGCCAACCAAGTACAACGTCTTTTTTCCGGTTATGAGTCATTCATTTGCAACGAGTGTGTTGAGCTATGTAGTGATCTGCTACAAACCGCCCCGGATCTTGACCAGCCGAAAGTAATCCAAGATGTTCCGCAGCCTGCGGAGATTAAGAACTTTCTTGACCAATACGTCATTGGTCAGGAGCTGGCCAAGAAGACTGTCGCGGTAGCTGTCTATAATCATTACAAGCGCATCAACTCGCAGGCCAAAGGGCGCCTGTCGGTCAGAGGTGTGTCTCCTGACGGGGCGGAGAGGGGCGACGGCAAGGACGACGATGTTGAGTTAGAGAAATCAAACATACTGCTGATCGGCCCGACCGGCACCGGCAAAACTCTCATTGCCCGTTCGCTGGCCAAGTTCTTGAAAGTTCCCTTCACCTTAGCTGATGCCACCGTCCTGACGGAAGCCGGCTATGTTGGTGAGGATGTCGAAAATATTCTGGTGCGTTTGTATCATGCCTCCAACTTCAACCAGCAAAAAACCGAGCGAGGAATCATCTATGTCGATGAGATCGACAAGATCGCCCGCAAAGACGGCAACCCCTCAATCACCCGCGACGTCTCAGGCGAAGGGGTCCAGCAGGGGCTGCTCAAGATCCTCGAAGGGACCGTTGCCAACATTCCCCCCAAAGGAGGACGCAAACACCCGGAGCAGTCCTTTGTTCAGATTAACACGACCAACATTCTGTTTATCTGCGGTGGCGCTTTTAACGGTATGGAGAAGATTGTTGCCCGCCGCATCGGCAAGAAAACGGTTGGCTTCGAGGCTGAGAAGAGGTACGTTAGCCACGACTTACCCGAAATTCTTGACCACGTCCTGCCGACTGATTTGATCGAGTACGGTCTCATTCCAGAGATGGTCGGGCGCCTGCCAGTCACAGCGGCTCTGCGTCCTCTAGATGAAACTGCCTTGATTAATATCCTGACCCAACCCAAAAACGCCCTCACTAAGCAGTACACCAAGCTACTCGAAATGGAAGGGGTACGGCTCCACTTTGAGCCGGAAGCCTTGGAAGCCGCAGTCAAACTCGCTCAGAAAAGAAAGACCGGCGCCCGAGCGCTTCGATCCATCTTTGAGAAGGCCATGTTGGATGTGATGTTTGAGATTCCGTCGACTCCAGAGGTTGCAGAGGTTATCATCACCGCTGACACCATTACCAAGGGGGCAAAACCCAAAGTCCGCACTCACGCCAAGAAGAAAAAAGCCGGTTAAGCGGGATCCCGTACTGTTCCCATTTGTCAAGCGGCTTCTTAAGTAGAAGTCAATTCATCCGTTGATGCAGCAAAAAGGTCCGCCGCCAGGGTATCCTATTAACTTGCCCTGGCTTGCAGGAGCTCATTCCAATTGGTGGTATAGTGGGGAGAACGCCTTTCACATCTCATACTCCAGGGCTGAGTGGATCCTTGGGCCGCGAACTGAAGTGTTCTCGTACCCATTTGGACATTAACGGCGTCAAGAACGTCCATCAGTTTTTCCGTGCGGTCGCGGTCGAGAGAATCAAGCATGTCGGTCTGGCTCTGACAGGCGGGAGACAGTTCCGTCAATATTACCCCGGCCTTTTTGTATCTATACCCCACTCTGAAAATCTTCTCTACCGCGCCGGAAGCACAGTGAATTAGTTCTCCGGTGTTGTCGGTGGCGATCGGAAGTCTGATAGACACTTCCTCGTTGTGCCGGGGCTCTTTCACCTTGAATCGGTTTGTCATCATATAGACGGTGAGATGCCCGGCGACCGAGTTTTGTTTCCTGAGCTCAACGGCCGCCCGTGAGACGTAGGCCGCCACCGCCTCTTTCATCTCATTCAACGTTGTTACCGGTCGACCAAATGATCTTGAGCACGTAATCCCCTTTTTTGGGGGCGCCGAGAGCTGCAAAGGAAAACAAGAGACGCCGCGCAGTTCGTGAACCATGCGAACCCCCATAATTCCCATTTGTTTTCTGATCCACCCATCGTCCACCTCGCTTAACTGGAGGGCGGTTTCGATCCCTTTAGCCGTGAGACGCTTGGAGAGCCGACGGCCGATTCCCCAGACGTTTCCTACGGGCGTCACGGCCAATGCTTCCTTTCGATATTCCGGAATGGTCAAATCCAGAACTCCCTCAACCTTTGCTGAGTACTTTGCAACGTGGCCGGCTATCTTGGCCAGAGTCTTGGTCTGGGCAATACCAATAGAAACCGGTATGCCGGTCCATTGCTTGACCGTTGCCCGTATCTTTTGGCCGTAGGCGGTCACGTTGCCGTTTTCAAAACCGGTGAGATTCAAAAAGGCTTCATCGATGGAATAAATCTCTATCTCCGGCGCAAACCGAGCCAGGGTGGCAAAAACCCGCCGGGACATGTCGCCGTACAGCGTATAGTTGGAGGAAAAAACAAATACCCCGTGGTGTTCAATTACGTTGCGAAATTTAAAGAACGCTTCTCCCATTTTGATCCCCAGCGCCTTGGCTTCGTTGGAACGAGCCACAATGCAGCCGTCGTTGTTGGACAGCACCACCACCGGCTTGCCCTCAAGCTGCGGATTGAACACCCGCTCACAAGAGACATAGAAATTATTGCAATCCACCAGGGCAAATAGAGGCGACAGTGACATAAGACTTCTCCTGCCGATCACAGAGGATGAATCACAGTGGTTACCACTCCCCATACCTCAACATCAGTTCCTTCGTCTACCTCAATTGGCCGGCAGTTGTCATTTCCAGGCGCTAAACGAAGTCTTCCCTGGGCAATCCGCATCCGCCTGACCATGAATTCGCCGTTGAGGACAGCCACCACAATCTTGTTGTCCGCCGGCTTCAGAGAGCGGTCGACAATCAGGATATCTCCCGAACAAATACCGGCTTCGATCATGGCATCACCGGTCACCCGCACGAAAAAAGTCGCAGAGGGATGTTTGACAAGGTGCTCGTTCAAGTCCAGCGCCGCTTCCATATAGTTGGCTGCCGGCGAAGGGAAACCAACGCATGTCACCGAATCTTTGCTCGCTTCCATGTTTTCATAATAGGTCAGACGAGCAAAATGTAAATCACATATTATGTGTGAGGGATAACATTAGCCAAAGTAGGTCGGGTTCCGACCCGCCTGTGGCGGGGAGAAACCCGACATAAAAGCTTGTCGAAGTTGTCATCTTGAGCGGAGTCGAAGGGTGACGACACTCCAGCCGCCGGTCCTCATTGCCGCTCGCCGTACGGTTCGAAGCCGCGGGTCATACCGGGGCCATAGAGGATGGCGTTGACGAACATCTTGCGCGTGCCCCAGAAGTAGGCGCGCACATTCGGATCGGTAGCGAACATGATAATCTGCCCTTTGCCTTTTGACTCCCGCGTCACATACGCAGTGCCCACCCATCGCTCACGCGCTTCCGGCCACAAAAGACCTGACAGGCGAAGGCTGTTTTTTTGGGGAGTGAAACGAGCGACCGTCTTGACAGGTGTGGTGGACATAAAAACGTAATGAGAATACACCATCACGGGCACTTGTTCCTTCATGCCAAAAGCCAGCCAGTCCTCAGTGTCGATATCGGCGCGCAAGATAGCGCCGCGGGGATGAAACCGCCGCTGCCACTGGTCACGGTCTTTGGCTTGTTCCTGGTGAGGCTTGGCTTCTTTTGTTCCTTCCGGCTTCTCTTCCGGCGGAATTTGGTCCGGATGCCAGAGAGCCATGGTATCGACAGAGGGCGCCTCGGCTTCCAGTTCTCTTTCAAGACCCTTTTGGTATACCTCGAGCTTATCCAGCACCTGTCGCTTCAAGCGCACCTGCGAAAGTGCCACTACTGTGTCGGCGGCCCACGCGGCGGAGCTCCCTGTCAGCACCAGAGTGCCGCCATCACTGACCCACTCCTCCAGTTTCTTTGCTCCCTGTTTCCCCAGCATCCCGTGCAGTACATCTCCCCAGGCTGATGGGAGGACGATAACATTATACTTCGACAGATCGGTGTACTGGATGTAGGAGATATGGATGAGCGAATGCGGAATCTCCAACTCCTTGTCGATGGTGTACCACAGCGAACCGACTGAGGTGTAGTCCATCCCATCTCCTAGCACAAGTGCAATTCGGGGCTGATCAAGAAGGCGAAAGGTCGGTGCGCCAAGGTAGGAGCCTTCAGTGGAACGAGCAGTGTTAATGCCGTAGACATTAATCCCAATGTCGCTGGAAAGTCCATCCAAAATAGAAGGAAGGTCCTTCGGGTTGCCCCGCTTGCGCAGCAGCAGAGCACCGGCTTTGAACGATTTCCCCTCAACGGTAAATGGCTTCTCTGAACTATAGACAATCAGCTCCTCGGCAAAAAGACGGTTAAGAATCCGGTAGGTCTTTTCCCCTTCCATGTTGATGAGAAAACCGAACTGCGCCTGGGGGTTGATAAGCTGCCCCTCGGGGAGTGCCACGCTGCCCACTTCTTCAGTCGCAACACTAAAAGAGGAGTTGGTATAGTAAGCTTCAATGTCGTATGCCAGCGGCAGCGACCAGGCGCTGACTTCGTACATGCGAGTCTCGTTGTACTTCTCGAGCTCGCGTCTCTCTTCTTCCAAGAACTCTTGTTTGAGGTGGGGGTCAAACTCTAAGACTGCTTTGGCCAGGGCGCCGGTAGGCTGAGCGGCGATGACAATGTAAGTTCCTTTAGGAAATTTCTTAGACTTATGCTCGACATGGTAAATGTCAATTGACTTCCCGGCAGTAAATTGCTGCATAGCACGCTGAACAACAATGCCCTGGTTAACAAGCGACTCAATGAATTTTCTCATCTTCAGCTTGTCGTCATCGGGCACAAACATAAACTGCAGGCGGCTTTTTTTGCCATTGTCCACGATCCCCTTTCGAGCTTCATGGTAGTCTTTCAAAAGCTGCCGGCGGTTGTTGGCGGTGGTGAACAAATTCGCAAGAGAAGAGGTGAACTGATGATTGACAGATTCATGAAAGGTCAGCAGGTAGTCGTCACGCTGTTTGACAATTGCCCCGCCCACACCGGCTTGTTCGTAAAGGATGCCCACCGCGCCGAAAAAGGTCGGCCAGGCGGAGGTGTAGCCGGGATACCACTGTTCGTTCCATTCTCCTGAATAGTACGGCCAGCCCCGTCGGTCAAAAGCGGTAGCCTGATCCTCATTGTAGACTTCGTACCATTTCAGCACGTTGGCGGGCGTGTTGTAGTTGATCGGTTGGCGCGGAGGGGAAAGCAAGTAGGTACCGTAGGAACCCATCTCGTGGGCGTCGACTGCCACTACCGGATGCCATTTTTGTATCGTTCTGAGTTTGCCGATTGTTTCCGGCTGCGTGGCAAGGATACAATCGCGGTTGAGATCGAAAAGATAGTGGTTGGTTCGACCCCAGGGCCACACGCCGCTGTGCTGCATGGCATTCCGGTCGTAGTTGGGAACATGGCTCTGGTAGGTTTGGAGCATGTGAACGTAGCGCTCGCGGCCGTCCGGATTTTCAAGCGGATCGATTATGACAATGACATTCTCCAAAAGGTGCAGAGTGGCTGAATCGTTGGCGGCGGCCAGATGATAGGCCAATTGCACGGCGGCATCTGTGCCGGACAGTTCGTCCCCGTGGATAGTGTAGCCCAGCCAGGCAAAGGCGGGGAGATCCTGTATTATTGAATCCAGTTGTGCTTCAGATTTGTTCTGCTCTGGGTCGGCCACCATGTCCATTGCGGCGCGGTGCTGGCTAAGATTTTTGATGTTCTCGGGTGAAGATATGAAAATATTGAAAAGGTCTCGTCCTTCATGGGTCTTGCCTCGAGTTTCGAGCACTACCCGCTCGGATTGCTCCGCCAGAGCTTTGATATATGTTGTCACTTCAAGGTAGCTCGCCGGCCACTGCCCCAGCGGCTGTTTGAGGAAATCATTGGGCTTGAGCACGGACGGGTCGTATTGGCCTCCTTCGTAAAAAGGCAGCGTGTCCACAACTGCCTTGTCTGAGTAGGAGGGGTGTAAGTCCGCATGGGCAACCATATATGCGCCGCCAAGTAGCAAGGCGCACATGTAGAGCATTGATAAAGGCTTTGGAATTCGCAACATGACTGACTCCTCAAGAGATCTGTTGGGTTTTAGCTTGGACAACAATTAATGTCCTGATGATCTGGGTGTAAAGCGAAAAGTGTTAATGACTACACCTGTTAGTTGGGCTGCATATTGATCAGCTTCGCGCATGGTAGGAACTTACCTCCTACCCGATTATCGACGGGTATAAAGATACTCCTCGCAATAGATAAGCCATTTGTACGAAAAACAAATAACTAACGTTATAAATCCATAGATCAAAAGTAATATAGCGAATTGAAAATTGACTACTGATAATAAGACTTGACTTTTAGATCTAAGCGATTATAATTAAATATTAGATGGATAGGTTAGCAGGTAGCTTTTCCTTATCCCGTATTTACCTATCTGTACTCGAGTCTTGTCTGAAAAAAAGCAGTATCTGTGAGTACAGTTGCGGTCAAACTGTTAGTGATTGACAGATCGAATCAATATATAACATGGTTTTTATTTGAATAATGATATATTCGTAGGGCAGGTCTCTGTGAGACCTGCCACTAATTGGCAGGAGTCAGGGACTCCTGCCCTACTTGCAGAATTGGCAGAAGATTTGGAGTAAACTCATTAATTGTCGTAACCAGCTTCTGAAAGGAGGAGTTATGGTCCAAAAAGTAATGTTGGCGAGCCTGGGAGTTATTCTGGTACTCGCCGTAGTGTTAATTGCCGCGACCGGAGAAAGGGATCCCGCCATCAGTCTCACCTCCGGCCCGTCCGGGGGATCCGGGGAGTTCGTCCCGAAGGGCGCTCATGATTCTCGAGCCGTTGTCTGGGACAACGGTATGTGGTATATTGCCTTGGGTACGGCACAGATAGACGCTGCAGTACCTTTCGAATCTGAGCCCGCGGATGATTTCATGTTCGACGAAGATCAGTCTGTAAACGACGTCCATTGGATTGGCGGCTACTGGAACGGCCCTCCGGATGATGGGGATTTTGACTGGAAAGTCTCCTTCTATGCAGACTTCGGTGACGGCAACAAGCCCGGCGCGCTTATCGCTTCCTGGGTGTTTCCCAATGCTAACGTCAATGAGACGTTCATAGAGACAATGTTCTACAGTTACTCGGTTCATTTGCCTATGACGTTGAACTTCCTGGCTGGCACGAAGTATTGGATTGCCATTCAGGGTGTCGGCAACTACAAGCCACAGTCCGGCTGGGCGTATCACCAAGATCAGATACTGATGCACGAGTGCACGTTCAGAAGTGTCTATTTCGGTTACCCGGATTGGGTAAACGCTTCGGAGATATGGGATGCGCCCACTGACTTGTGCTTCCAGCTCACCTATGAGTTTGTAATTCCACCGGGATCTGATCTCTTTGAGACACCCAATGACAGCATGACAGTAGAGTCGCTGTTCACGGTGACGCCTCTTCCGGCTGACTTTTTCGGCCCCGGCTCCGACCCGTTTGATGGGATTATATACCTGCAAGGCTCGCCGCTTGCGACTTTGCCTCCAGATACCCTCGGACCGACTGATGTCATTATCCAGCGTCTCGAACCGATCGTGATTCCCGAACTGATCATCGCAGATACAGTTCCTATCCAATTAGTTGCGCTGTCGCTGGTAAGTACCAGTCCCATTACAGTCACCTATGATGGCGGCCAGAATCCTGAGGACTGGCAGGTGGATATTTGTCTATCGACCGTAGGGTGGCCGCCACCTGGCTCTATGACCATTGCTCGTGACTGTGATTCAGGCGGTTCTTTTACTGCCGACATTTATGAAGTTATGTTGAAAGCTACATTTACTCCCGTGTCGGGTGGTGGTCCTGCTGTGATGGACCCTTACAGAGTTGATGCGGTACGTATAATCCGCAGCGGCCGCTGGTCAACTTACGTCCCACCGCCGTTTTCCGTGTATACTGTGCCTACCTGGGTGGAGGTGGATACTGACTGCAACGGCTCTCCAGATTTTTCTATTCCCCCGGACGGCGGCAATTTCTACCCGGGTATAACTCTGGAGCCATGTCCTCCCGACCCTATATGCGGTGGTAAAGCCCTGACATTACTGGAGGGGCCGTATATTGGTCACCGGATGCTGCCGCCACAAAGAACTTCGCCGGCAGTAGGGGCATGCTGTTTACCGAGTGACAGCTGTATTATTACCGATGCCGTTTGCTGCGCAAACCTGGGGGGTACATATAAGGGCGATTACACGAGCTGCTTCCCCGATCCCTGCGTCTGCTGCAACCACGACGGTATCCGCGGCGACGTTAACTTTGACCTCGGGGGTCCTAACGTCGCTGACCTGACTTACCTGGTCGACTACCTGTTCAGGGGTGGTCCACCTCCGCCGTGTTTTGAAGAGGGTGACGTTAACGGTGATGGTTCGATTAACGTAGCTGACCTGACGTATCTGGTTGACTACCTGTTCCGGGGCGGCCCACCGCCTCCACCCTGTCCGTAGTTGACGGGAGAAACGGACCTATCTAAGTCCTAGTAAAAAGTACGGCCACCTTTGCCTCGGCAAGGGTGGCCATTTTGCATTGTTCTATTCGTTTGCAATAAGCATGTTGTAGTCACGTAGGGCACCCCCTACTCAGGATGTGACAAAAGTTGTGGGTTGTAAGTTATGAGCCTGTCATTCCCGTTTTCACGGGAATGACGAGTTAGAATGGTAACGCACACTGTTGAGGATCGACTACAAACATATATTATTCTTATAATAAGACTTGACTTTTGAAACTAAGTGATTATAAATAGAATGTCGGACGGATAGGTTAGCAGAAAGCTTTTCCTTATCCCGCATTTATTTACCTGTCTGTACTCAGGTCTTGCCTGAAAAGGCGCAGGACATACGGGTACGACTGAGGACAAATCGTTTGTGATTGGCATGAGTCGGAGACTCCTGCTCTACTTGCAGAATTGAACGAAGATTTTGAGTAATCCCATTAATTTTCTTAACCAGCTTCTG
>Ga0315551_10000403_pt1 | contig 35068 bp, 25 predicted proteins | sample SalMarSW160290MG_FD_203678 | JGI IMG/M metagenome (GOLD analysis project Ga0315551, IMG submission 203678) | Salt marsh sediment microbial communities from the Plum Island Ecosystem LTER, Massachusetts, United States - Salt Marsh Sediment SW1602-90 ...
AATATCATATCAACGAAAAAAAGCTGCAAGCGATGAACTTGCAGCTTCTGCTGTATATTTAGTCTCGTCCTATACAAACCGGCAGAAACCTACCGGAGTTTCAACTACGACTAAAGTCTCCAGATAAAGCTCATACCGAGGGCATTAGCAGCCGCAGTATGCTGGTACTCGATGTTAAAAGAAGTATTCTGTGTTACATCCACCTGTGTACCGATGTAGGCGCCGAAAGTGCTGGTCTCATCAATATCGTAGAATTCGTCTCCGAGGTAAGCGCCAGTGCTTGAGTTGTGCCACTCGCCTCTCACATCACCATCAACTATGTGGAAGAATGGGCCGCCATAGATGGAAACTTTATCCGTCAGACTGTAAGTTGGTCCTACCGCGAATTGGAATTCTATAGTGTCAACGTGGGCGACATCGGACCACATATCTCCTGTTTGGTACGAACTATAATTCATAATTGCCTCAGTGTCTGAGCCTGCCCAGCTGACCTGAAACAGTCCACCAATCTTGAGTTTATCTCTTTCGTAAAAGGTGGTTTTCGTACCAAAACCGATGGCGAAGTCGTAGTCCCCGTTGTAGTAGTCACTATTGTTGTTTCTGAATGCAACGTCTGCTGTGCCCAAACGCAAAAAAACTTCCAGATTGTTAGTAATACCGTACCCAATATTTGCGTATACCTTGTTCATTCTAAAATCTTTGCTTTTGAACGGGGTTAATGTGCCGCCGCCAGAATAATGGCTTTCATTAAACTTCAGCTTCATTTCACTGTATGAGTAGTCAACGCCGGCGCTAAATTGGCCTTTTTTCAGACCTGCTGCTGGAGGCCCCATCGGGTCTAAAGCGAGAGCAGCTGAAGCGCACAGGCCGACTACCATAAGTACAACACCTAACAGCAATATCCTCTTTCTCATAATCGACTCCTTTCTGAAAAAACCGCAATTTGTTTCACTGGTAACTTACCATCCGGGACAAGCAAGCGATACTCCGTGAAGAAGCACCGCCTCTTGCGCTTTTTTGGATTCTGGATTTAGCAGTTTAGAGTGGAACGCCATAAGCTCAGTACTTACCCCATTATTCAATTGTGAAAAAGCCCTTAAACTTGGTTTGACTATCAAAGCCCGGGCTTTAATTTTCAAATTATAGTCCCCCTTAGATATAGGTTCAACATTTTTTTAAATTTATTTTTGTCTATTTATAGTGTTTTGATGGTTTTTACTTGACCGAACAAAATGAATCGATTATTGGTTATTTCGAGATTGCTCTGGCCTGTTGCACAGGCCTTAAAATGATTAAGTGTTCTCTATGACCTCTGTGGCGAAAATTATGAGACGTGAAAATATGGCTGAGAAGATAGTAAAAGTTGGTCTTGTTGGTTTTGGTACGGTCGGTTGTGGTGTTGCAAAGCTGATACTGGCAGATGCAGATTCGATAGCGGCTAAAACCGGTCTGCGCCTGGAACTTGGCTGCGTAGTGGACGTAGATACCAAATCACCTCGGCCGGTAAAGCTGGCCGATGGGATTCTTACGGATGATTTGAATAGATTGTTGAACGATAAGACAATTGAAATAGGCGTTGAGTTAGTCGGCGGGACCGATGTGGCAAAGCAAATACAGCTCAAAATGCTTGAGGCAGGTAAAGACGTGGTAACTGCCAATAAGGCCCTGCTGGCTGAGTACGGCAATGAGCTTTACAAAGCAGCTCACAAAAATAAACGCTGTATTGCCTTTGAAGCCAGTTGTGCAGGCGGTATCCCCATTGTTTCAGCCATCCGGACGGGACTGGCGGCAAATGAAATCAGGTCGCTGTACGGCATCGTCAACGGGACCTGTAACTATATTCTCTCTAATATGACTGCCAAAGATGTAGATTTCAGCGAGGCCATAGCTGCGGCACAGCAAAGAGGTTACGCCGAAGCCGACCCCACGCTTGATATCAGCGGCGGTGACAGTGCCCACAAGCTTGCTATCTTAGCTTCTATTGCTTTCGGATATGAGATTAAACTCGATGATATCTTCGTTGAGGGAATCGGGGCAATTTCAAAAGACGATATTCGCTATGGCGGTGAGATGGGATATGTTTTGAAATTATTGGCGATCGGACAAAAAGACAAACAAGGCAAAGTATCACTCAGGGTTCATCCATCTTTCATTACCAAGGATAGCGCACTTGCCCGCGTGGAGGGCTCATTCAATGCTGTCAGCATATTCGGAAGTGCTGTCGGACAGGTTATGTTCTATGGCCGAGGTGCGGGGATGATGCCTGCCGCCAGTGCGGTTGTCGCGGATATTATCGATGCTGCTCTTGGCAATTCCACTACCACTTTTCGGCACCTGCATCTTAAACCAAGAAACGAAGTAGAGCCACTGATAGGAAAAATCGATAATCTTGTAAGCCGTTTTTATATCAGGTTGATGTGCAAGGACCAGCCGGGCGTAATAGCTCAATGGAGCAAAGTACTTGCCGAGAACCAGATAAGTATATCCGGTGCGTTACAACACGAGGGTACCGGGCCTGAAAATACTGTACCGGTGGTAATCGCAACCCACCCTACCCTTCAGAAAAACATGACAGCCGCGTTGATAGATATGGAAAGACTTGATGTTATCGGTGGCAAGCCGGTTTGCATAAGAATCGTGGATATTCCGGAGGATAAGGATTGACAACTAAATACGCCATAATAATTCCTGACGGTGCGGCGGACGAGCCGATAGAGCAGCTTGATAATAAGACCGTGCTTGAGGCGGCTGAGACACCCAATATGGATAAAATCAGCAGCCAGGGCAGACAGGGTATCGTGCGTACTGTCCCAGAGGATATGGAGCCCGGCAGCGATATTGCCCAGATGAGTCTGCTGGGCTATGACCCGCACCGCTATTATACCGGAAGAGCACCAATCGAAGCGGTGGCACGCGATATCAAGCTGTCCATGGAAGACTGGGTCTTCAGATGTAATATGGTCACCATCGCGGATGGCAAAATGGCAGACCACAGTGCCGGCCATATCTCTACCGAAGAAGCGAGCAAACTGATAAAAGAGTTAGATGAGCAGCTTGGTAACGAGCAAACCCGTTTCTATCCGGGCGTGAGCTACAGGCACCTGTTAGTTTTCAAAGGGCTCGATTTCGACGTTCAGACATATCCGCCGCACGACCACATAGGTAAAGCGATAGAGAAAATTTTGCCCCGCGGAAAAGGTGCTGAACTGCTTATCGATTTGATGGCTCGCTCACAAAAGCTTTTTGCAGAACATGATATTAACAAGGTCAGAAAGGACCTTGGCGAAAATCAGGTCAGTTCAATATGGCTTTGGGGGCAGGGCAGGAGAGCCAAAATGGAACGGTTCCAGAAGCGGTTTGGACTCAAAGGAGCCGCTATAACAGCGGTCGATCTGGTAAGGGGTCTTGCAAAGCTTATCGGTTTCGACCTGATAAATGTACCGGGCGCCACCGGTTTTGTTGACACAAATTATCAGGGTAAGGCCTCTGCTGCAATAGAAGCACTGGAAAAATATGACATTGTTTTTGTCCATATAGAAGCGCCCGATGAGGCATCTCACAATGGCAGTATCGAGCTGAAGAAAAAAGCCATCGAGCGAATTGACAAATATATTGTTGGCCCCGTATTCGAGGCGCTTCAAAAATACGAGAGTTGGAGGATATTGGTGATGCCGGACCATCCGACTCCCATCTCCAATATGGCCCATTCAGCTGAGCCGGTCCCATTCGCTATAGCAGGTGACAATATCAGCGGTATTTTGCAAACAACCTTTAGCGAGGCCAATGCAGCCAAATCAGGATTTAGAGTAGAAAATGGCTTCGAGCTGATGGAGTATTTTTTAAAAAGGTAAAGAAATTGACTATTAAAATCGAATTTAATAGATTGTAATTGACAATTTGAATTTCCACGGGTGAGTAGTGGCGATAATCGTGCAAAAATTTGGTGGGACATCCGTTGCGGATGCAGAGAAGATTCGCCGCGCTGCTGAGCGGGTAATTAAAGCGGTCAAGAGCGGTTATCAGGTTGTGGTGGTGGCTTCAGCACGAGGCAAACAAACCGATGAGCTTATAGCAGATGCTCTGGAGCTTAATCCGAATCCGCCCAGCCGGGAGCTTGACCAGCTGCTCAGTACCGGCGAGATACAATCAGTATCGCTTTTCGCGATGGCATTGGACGCTATGGGTTACGATGCCATCAGCTTTACCGGCAGCCAAGTTCGAATGATTACCGACAGCGACTATACGAAGGCGCGTATAAAGAGCGTCGATGCCAAACGAATCCATCAAGAGCTGGACAAAGGCAGAATTGTTATTGTGGCTGGCTTTCAGGGCATAGATGAGAAAGAAAACATAACGACACTTGGCAGAGGCGGCTCAGATACAACCGCAGTTGTCCTTGCTGCGGCGTTAAATGCCGAGGAGTGCGAGATTTATACCGACGTCGATGGAATCTGCACCACCGACCCGCGAATATTTAAGAACGCTGTGAAAATGGACCAGATTAGTTATGATGAAATGCTCGAGATGGCCAGTCTCGGAGCCGGAGTCATATATACTCGAGCCGTTGAGTGTGGTAAAAATCACGATGTTAAAATTCATGTAAGAAGCAGTATAGAAAAAAAAGAAGGTACAATAATTACTCACGAGGTGCCGCAAATGGAAGGCGTTGTAGTTTCAGGAGCGACCATACAAAAAGATTTGGCTAAGATAGGTCTTGTCGGCGTCGAGAACGTTCCAGGTAATGCAGCAAAAGTTTTCGCCCGTCTGGCTAACGCCAAAGTTGTTGTCAGCGACATCGTTCAGACGGAAATTAGTGCTGAAAAGGCGAACCTGTCCTTTATCATTGGAACTTCTGATTTGGCTGCTGCCAAGAAAGCTGTAGAGCAAATCAAGGATGAAGTTAACTGTGAAAGCATTTTTGTTCGGGATGATATTGCTGAGGTTTCAGTAGTCGGGGTTGGTATGCGGACCCATTATGGCGTGGCCGGCAATATGTTCGGGGCATTAGCCGATGCAAAGGTAAATATCGACTCGATTACCACAAGTGAGATTCGCATCAGCTGCGTTGTGGACGAAGACCAGGTAGAGAAGGCCCTTCAGGCCGTCAGCGCCGCATTTGAACTCGACAAGCCCGCCGAGCAACGAACCAAAAATTAGCCACGCCCCGTTAGAAACAAGACGTCAATTTCTAACGGGGCACGAAGACACAAAGTCGCAAAGTAAAAAAAAGAATATATTTATAATCTTGGTGTCTTGGTGCCTTAGTGGCTGGAAAACATAAAATCACTTATGCGATGAGCAGGCGCCGGCTGACCGGCATAATTATTCTATGCCTGTTAGTGTCAGCGGTTTTTGTTCGGCTTGACCATAGCCCGATTGTTCATAACTGGCGGCGTCAGCCGAAATCCGCAGAGCAAACAAAGTCCCGCGACTTCGAGAAATATCACGCCAGAACCTTCACAGTTATAAATGTCGTTGACGGCGATACTATTGATATTGATATACCTGACGGCCAATACGAACACACAAGGATTCGGCTTTGGGGGATTGATACGCCGGAGACAAAACATCCCAAAATAGGCCAGATGTATTTTGGCCCGGAAGCCGCTGAATTTACTCGCGAATTGGCTCTTGGAAAGCAGGTTACCATTTATCTCGAAGAGCACCGAACCAGAGGATACTATGGAAGACTGCTGGCCTATGTGCAGCTGCCTGACGATAGATTTTTGAATGAAGTTTTGTTAACTGAAGGCTTTGCGTATGCGGACGTACGATTTCGGCACAGCTTCTATCACAAATATAAGCAGTTGGAAGCCGCTGCACGCAGCCAAAAGAAAGGATTATGGCAGGGAGTTACGCCTGAGCAAATGCCACAATGGCGACAGAAAAAGAGTCTTTAGTTTTGAGTTTTTAGTGTTTAGTTGAAACTCAAAATTCAAAACTTAACACTCAAAACTACTTCGTTCTTCGTTTCCTCATCAACGCCAGTCCTCCCAGACCAAGCAGCAAAAACGTCGCCGGTTCGGGGATTAGCTCTCTTATCTCGCTCTGGGACAGTGCATGATTATATATGCGCACATCGTCGATTATGCCTGTGAAATAATTATCTCCATGACTACAACCTATAGTAAAAGGTTCATTTCCACTTAATGTGGCTGTGGTAGTATCCTCAACTGGTGTTGCATCGAGATTACCATCTATGTATAAATATAATTTGTCTTCTATTGTGTTTCTTACAGCCGCAGCATGATGCCATTTATTATCTGCGGCTAAAGTACTTCCAAATATTTCTACGCCTGTATTAGACGTATCTTCTATATGAAAATATAGGTTATTGAAAGTTATCCAAAGACCATAGCCCTCTTGCCAAGCGTTGCCATCGTGATTTCTTTTACCAACAATTGAATGTCTTTTGCCATCCATTGGGCCACTATATTTAATCCATGCGCAGATTGAGAAACTATCATCTTCTTCAAAATCTAAGTTGGACTTATCACCTACATTAACATAGTCATTGAAACCGTCAAAATGTAGAGCGCTATTAATCCGGCCGGCTGTCCATTGTGCTCCGTAGATAGTTCCATGGTTTCCGTTCACAGAATCGTAAGCGATATTTCCACCTCCTTCGTCAAACTCCCAGTGCGATACCATTTCTGCATTAGCGGTAGTTGTGACCAGGATAAGGGGGATTAAAAAAAATAATCTTCTATACATGACACCTCTCCTCAATAAATTATTAGCTTACTTAATAAAATTTTATTATTTGTCCAAACCTTGGCAGCGTTTTGACCAAGAAACAGCCGATTTTTCACAGGGGAAAGCTTGAAATGGGCCTCCGCCGAGCTTTTCCACCACCACTCCTTTAAGAAACAGTTTATCCGATTAAGGCAGGAAAGTCAAGGAAAAAGGCCGATTCTTGGAAAATTATAGGACTTTTTTCCCATTTTTTTCCGTAAATCTGGGAAAGATAACGAGATACGACTGACGAAGGACAAATACGAAGCACGAAATCCGAAACAAATTCGATATTCAGATTTACTAAACTAATCTCAGTGTGCTCTGCGAACTCCGCGGCTGAATTTCCGCAATGCTAATCCGCCCAGGCCAAGGAAAAGAAGTGTAGCTGGTTCAGGGACTCTTGCAAGATATTCGTCGCCTGCAGCCATAGCTATAGCCGCTGTTATATCAGGGTAACCAGCTCCTTTCAGGGAATTCGCATAGTATGTCGCGCCACTTTCTGCTACCCAAAAGAATATATTTTCGTTTGTTTCAAACGTAAATTCGGGTAGATAAATGTTGAAACTATCGCTACTAATAAAATCTAACGTGAGTATGCAAGCCTTAAATGTCTGTATACCCCCGGTATAGTTGCCTATTCGAACACCAAGGTCACTATTTTTTTCACCGTAATCCGTAATGGTAAAAGAACCACCTGAAAGTCTTGCCTGGGCAAGGTTATATTGTGAACCCGATTCAGTATATAAATCATTTGTAGCATAAGGCCACAAATAGGTAGAGGCGTAAGGATTTGAAGATACCCAGGGTACTGAATCAAAGCTGAGCCCTGTTGGGCCGTCGATATCGAAAATTCCATTCTTAGGAATGGTTCCTTGAGCAAAGCTGCCACACAAAGTCATCATAACCAATATAATAACACACTGCCTTGTCATCACTTCTCCCTGGCTGGGCGCCGTGGCGACTGCTCATCCTGAATGATTATCACTCTCCGGCAAAGGGTGCCTTTACCACTTTTAGCTTGTGCCACAGGTAGCCGAGCTGGATCAACGATTTTTTAAGACTTTACCAAATTTAGATTAGAAAACAACTGCTGCTCCTTCAAAAATAGCTTATCTGATTGAGGCAAAAAAGTCAAGGGAAAAGACTAATAAAATGAAATTTTTCGTAGAAAATTTCGATGCTTGATATTAGATACCCGATACTGGTAAAAGAATCTGGTAAAAGAATAAAATCGAGCACCGAGAATCGGGTATCGAGTATCAGGTTCACTATAAGTTATACTCCTTGATTTTTCTGTAGAGAGTTCTTTCACCGATGCCGAGGATTTTAGCTGCTATTTGTCGGTTGCCTTTTGTCTTCGCTAATGTCTCTATAATGGCTTGTTTTTCCAGCTCATTCAGTGTTCCACCAGCCATACCTGATGCGGCTGTGGTGCCGGCGGCTAATTGCCGTCTCTGCGCTACTTCAGGCGGGATGTCCTGCACATCGAGCTTATCTTTTTCACACATTACGACCATCGTTCGGATACAGTTTCGAAGCTGACGAATATTACCGGGCCAGTCATAGTTTAAAAGGGCTGTTTGTGCTTGCTCTGTTATGCCGATAACTTCGGAGCCGGTTTCTGTGACTGCCTCTCTGAGAAAATACTCTACAAGGGTGGGTATATCTTCTGCCCTGTCCCGCAGGGCTGGCAGAGATATGTTTACGCCTTTGATTCTAAAGTACAAATCCTGCCTGAATTTTTTCTCTTCTATAAGCTTTGTCAGACTCTGGTTTGTTGCGCTAATGACCCTTACATCTACTACAACCGGCTTGTTAGAGCCCACTGGTATTACGATACCATCTTCAAGCACCCGCAGCAGTTTGGCCTGACAGTTCGGGGCCATATCTCCAATTTCATCCAGAAGTAATGTCCCTTTATCAGCTATCTCAAACAATCCCTTTCTGTCGCTGATTGCTCCAGTAAAGGCACCCTTTGCGTGGCCAAATAATTCGCTCTCCAGCAAGGTTTCGGTCAGGCCGGCACAATTTACGGGCTTGAAGGGCTTATCGGCGCGCTGTGAATTATTATGAATTGCCCTTGCCAATAACTCCTTACCTGTTCCGGATTCGCCCTCGATGAGGACAGATATATTCGTCGGAGCCACACGCTTCAGCACGTTAAATATGCCCTGCATTACGGGATTCTCTCCGCGCACTGCCTCAAATTTAAACTGCTCTTTATCCATTTTCAGCTTATACTTTGAGCGAGAAGATGCCGCCTTTCGGCAGGCCTGCTCAACAAGTATACGAAGCCGGTTGATATCTATCGGCTTAACGAGATAATCGTATGCCCCCTGCTTCATAGCCTGTTTACAGGTATCAATGGTTGCATAGGCGGTAATTAAAATGACTTCTGTTTTGTCGCTATGCTTTTTGGTTTCTTCAAGAATGGAAAGTCCATCAATATCACCACCCAATTTTAAATCAGTTACAACGATATCGACCGTTTGCTCGCGGATGATTTCCAAGGCATCTTTGCCGCTGTAAACAGCAATGGCCTTTGCACAATGTTTTTCGAGCGCTTCGGCAATACCATCAGCGTGGTCAGGCTCATCGTCTACAACAAGAATTATGGCATCTTTACTCATCAAATTACTTTTTCAGTAGTTCTGCAGGGGCATCTTTATGGTAAATGATGTTCCCTTACCCAGCTCACTGTCAATAGTTATTGTACCATTATGCGCTTCAACAATCTTTTTCGCTGTTGGTAAACCCAATCCGCTTCCCTGCGGCCGAGATGAATAGAAGGCATCAAAAATTTTAGGCAAATCAGCCGGTGCAATTCCATAACCAGTATCGCTAATTTGAATAACTGCGTGTTTTTTATACCGGTCTGTTCTTATTATTAATTCACCGCCATTGCTCATAGCTTGCTGGGCGTTAATAAATATATTTAATATTACCTGTTTTAACATACCAGCATCAACTTTGCAAACAAGTGGCTCATTATACAAGCCCCGGCGAATTGTAATCGAATGACTGTAAGCTTGTGACGAGTAAAAATCAATCATATCACCGATAAGCTCATTGATGTCAATGCTTGCCAACTGTAATTTGGTCCTGTCGATATATTTCAGAAAACCATCAAGAATTTGCTCAAGTCTATCCGTTTCTTTTTGAATAACAGCGATTTTCCTAAGTGCCCTTGCGGGCACCTGGCCGCCCTGCCCCGCCGATGTGCCGGCATTTAAGTCATCCAATTGCTCACTGACAAGTTTCAAATTAATCTTAATCGTGGAGAGAGGATTTTTTATCTCGTGAGCAAGGGCTCCGGTCAGCTTGCTGAGCTCCTCGAGCTGTTTGAGATGACCGTTTGTACTTTCCTGAACTTTGGAGAGTTTTCTACGCAGAATCAGCCAGACAGCCGGCGCAACAACCAATAAAGCGATAACAAAACCACATAAAAACTGCAGCACTTATTTTCCCCCTCTTCACCGCTGAACTCGAAGCCTTTTATGCCACAAAGACACTAAAAAATGTAAAGTGCCTAAAGTGTTTTAGTTAATTGGTTAATTAGTTGATTAGTTAATTGGTAACTAATTCTCTAATTCACTAATCACTAATCAACTGTTTCTACTTTAGCTCACTTTTATTCTCATTTTTTTCTGCCGGTTTATGTTGCTGCTTTTCATTCATCTCGGCAAGAGCAGCTTTGCGAGAGAGTTTGAACCTGCCTTGCTCATCAATCGCTATTAATTTTACCGGTATCAAGTCGCCTAATTTGCAGACGTCGTCAACGTTTTTGACGTAACCATCACTTAATTCGCTTATATGACACAGTCCCTCGACTCCCGGTATTATTTCAACGAATGCACCAAAGTCTTTGACGGATACCACTTTTGACTGGGGATATATCCGTCCCACTTCAGGTGGTTGTGTAATTGTTTCGATAATCTCTCTGGCCTTGAGGTGGCCATCGCCGCCGAGACAGCTTATGTAAATAGTTCCATCCTCTTCGACCTCAATGGTTGTATCGGTTTGTTCCTGAATGCTTTTGATGACCTTACCACCCGGCCCGATTACCTTGCCGATTAATTCAGGGTCGATTTCGATAGATACCAGCTTGGGTGCATATACACTTAATTCAGGTCTGGGTTCACTGATGGTCTTGGCCATAACTTTCAGGATTTCCAGGCGGGCTTGATTTGCCCGCTCCAGGGCTTCTACCATAATATTATGTGGCAGCCCCTCGGCCTTGATATCGAGCTGTATTGCCGTGATACCATCAACAGTACCGGCGATTTTGAAATCCATATCACCAAAGTGGTCTTCCTCACCAAGGATGTCGGTCAACAATTCGTGCCGGCCATTTTTGTCGCTAATCATCCCAATTGATATTCCGGCCACTGGTTTTGTAATCGGAACGCCGGCATCCATCAGAGCAAGTGTCCCGCCGCAAACCGAAGCCATGGAGCTGGAACCATTCGACTCGGTAATATCTGAGACGAGCCTGACAGTGTATGCAAATTCATCTTCCGCAGGCCTTACCGCCTCCAACGCCCGTTCAGCAAGGGCCCCATGGCCAATTTCCCTTCGGCCAGGGCCACGGACAGGCCGTACCTCACCGACAGAAAACGGCGGGAAGTTATAATGAAGGGTGAAATTTTGAGCATACTCATCTAACAAGCCATCTATAATCTGCGCATCTCTTATAGTACCCAGGGTTACACTCACCAGTGCCTGCGTTTCGCCACGGGTAAATAACGCTGAACCATGTGTTCTGGGCAAAATGCCCACTTCACAGGCAATAGGACGAATGTCATTGTATTCTCTGCCATCGGCTCTTTTACCATCCAGCAGCATTTTGCGGACGGTCTCACCCTCTATCTTTTCAAAGATTCGCTTAAACATCGCATTATCGCATTTTGGCTTAGTGACATTCGAACCCCCAGCTACAGCCGGTTCCTGATTTTCTTCAACACCACAGTATTCGGCGATGAGCTGCTCAAATAGTTCTTTTCGGGCGGTATTACGCTGCTGCTTAGTAGATATCTGCCTGAGCTCGCTTAATTTATCAGCCGCCTTTGAATGAATTTCCGAATAGAGTCCCTCATCGATTTCAATGAGCGGAATTTCCTTTTCAACGCTGACTTTTGAATGGAGTTCTTCAATCATCTCACAAATTTGGCGGACTGTTTTGTGCGCCGTTGCAACGGCTTCAGCGATAACTCCTTCTGACAATTCCTTGGCACGGACCTCGATTATATTTATCGCTTCTTTTCGTCCGCCAACAAGCATGTTTAGGTCCCCGTCTGCAATCTGCTTATGCGTGGGATTGACCACAAATTCTCCAGCTACTCTACCTAATCTGCAGGCTCCGATGGGACCCAAAAATGGAATTTTGCTTATCGTAAGCGCTGCGCTTGCACCTATCATGGCCGGGACGTCAGGGTCATTTTCGCGGTCTGCACTTAAAACAGATGCTATAATCTGCACTTCCTGGAAATAGCCTTCTGGAAACAACGGGCGAATGGGTCTGTCGATTTGTCTTGCCGTCAGGATTTCTTTAGTAGTTGGCCTTCCCTCGCGCTTAATAAACCCGCCCGGGAATTTGCCTGCTGCACTTTGCTTCTCGCGATACTCAACGCTCAGCGGGAAAAAATCGATATCTTCTCTTCTGGGCGGTGCAGCTACCACAGCAACAAGAACCACGGTATCACCATATTGAACTATTACAGCTCCGTCTGCCTGTTTGGCAATTTTACCTGTTTCAATGGATAAAGTTCTGCCCCCAATTTGTCTTTCTACTCTGCACACATCAAACATACACTACCTCGTCATCTATATTTTGTACCGTGTTCACTTGACAATTTACGAGACACAGCCTGTGATTGACAATTTTACTTTCTCAAGCCGAGCTGAGATATAATTTCCTGATAACGCTTTAAGTCTTTTTTGCTTATATACTTAAGTAATGCCGCTCTGGTTCCGACCATTTTCAATAAACCACGCCTGGATGCGTGGTCTTTGCGATGAGCTTTTAGGTGCTCGGTAAGGTCGTTAATCCTCTTTGTCAATAGTGCGATTTGCACATCAGGCGAACCAGTATCCGCTTCGTGTGTCTCAAAATCATGGATAATCTTCTCTTTTTCCTGCTTTGTTAACATCTTTCGGACAAATCCTTTCCTTCTTGTCTGTGTCTCATATTTCGTATATACAATCGTGCGTGAAATATAGCTTTCAAACGCTAAACCCGCATTCTAATTGGCTATTTCGACAATTGCAAGTTTTTTTCCGCAATAAGCAAGGATTTCCGTATCCATAAATCTGCTTGTCGGTATCATCCGTAACGCAGCGTCCATATTGGCAGCACAATAGGCAGGAGGATGCCTCCACTTAAGGCCAAAAGCGGCGTTTCTGATTAGGAATTGAGTGACGATATCCCGTTACCGTACAATTGCCGGTTCTGCCCTTTTTACTCATGTCTTAAGGCCACGATAGGGTCAACCCTGGCGGCGTGCATTGCAGGATACAGCCCAAAGACTATACCGATTGTCATACTAATCAATAATGGAAGTAGAACGCCCCCTAACGTTATGACCGTCATCATGCCTGAGAAGTAAGTTATCAAAAACGGTATCAAGGCACCTACACCCAATCCGATGATACCTCCGGTAGTGGACAGGACAACCGTCTCGATGAGAAACTGCAGAACAATCTGTCTTCTCTTGGCACCGATGGCGCGGCGGATTCCTATCTCACGCGTGCGCTCTGTCACGGAGGCAAGCATAATATTCATTATGCCAATTCCACCAACGAGAAGACTGATACCCGCGATGGAGCCCAATACGATGTTGAATGTTCGCTTCGTGGCTTCGGCCTGTTTCAGCAGAGCCAACGGCACGCTTACGATATAGTCTTTCTTTTTGTGAAACCGTTTTAGCATTTCTTCGATGGCCTGCGCTGTTGATTCAACGTTTTCGGTATTATTTACCTGCGCGATAATCTGGTGCAGTTCCACCTGCTCACGTTCAAACGAGCCCGAAGTTATCTTCATAAATACGTCGCCGAAATACTTGCGCGCCACCTCTATGGGAATGTAGACATCGATTTGCTGGTCCGGAATCTGGATGTTCCCGGCCTGGCCACTTTCGCTTTTAACTATACCAACTATCTCGAACTCGTCGCCCCCTATACGGATGGTCTGGCCTATAGTGTTCTCGGTGGCCAGGATTTTTCGGGCTCCGAACTCGGTCAGCACAGCCACGGGGGCCTTTTTGTCCTGGTCGGCCGAAAGAAGCACCCGCCCTGCTATGATTGCACGGGGCACCAGCTTGAACCATTCGGGTGTTGTTCCCACTACCCGCAGCTCCATCGACCTCTCACGCAAACGCGATTCTTTTCGCAGCAACTTTACCGGGGCGCTCTCCTTAATGTTACCGAAACTCTCAGATAGTCTGAGATAATCTTCATATGTCAATCCGTAGATACTCATGTGCGAATGCTGGGTGGACATAGCTTCTTCTTCAGCTGACTTGACCGCTGAGATGATGATGTTGTTGCTTCCAAGCTTTCGAATCTGTTCAAGCGCTTCTTTACTGGCCCCCTCACCGACTGACAGCATGGCTACAACGCTTCCTACCCCAAAGACGACCCCCAGCATGGTCAGGAATGAACGCAGTTTGTGCATCAGCACATTCTCTATGCCTAACCATATGTTCCTGAATATCTTATTAGTTTGCTTCATTGGGCTTCTATTCAATTTTATCTATCACACCATCAGTCATATGCAGCTTGTTGTGAGCGTGCTTGGCGATGTCGGGTTCGTGAGTCACCATTATTATTGTCTTGCCCTGCCTGTTCAAGTTTACAAGCAGCTCCAGGATTTGTTCACCTGTGGCCGAGTCGAGATTACCGGTAGGTTCGTCCGCAAAAATGATCCGCGGATTGTTGGCCAAAGCCCGGGCGATAGCTACTCTCTGCATTTCTCCGCCGGAAAGCTCCGTAGGTCGATGGTGTAATCTACCACCAAGGCCTACTTCTTCGGCCAGTTCCTCTGCACGCTTAGCGCTGCGTGTATAATCCCAGCCCAGATAGTAGAGCGGCAATTCTATGTTGCGCTGGACGGTCAGCTGGGGTATCAGGTTGAAACTCTGGAATACGAACCCAAGATGCCTGAGCCGAAGCTCGCTTAGAGAATCATCATCAAGACTACCGACATTCCTGCTTTCGAGAAGATACCGGCCGCTGGTAAGCCGGTCAAGGCATCCAAGGATATTCATCATGGTACTTTTTCCTGAGCCGCTTGGCCCCATAATGGCCCAGAAGCTGCCTTTTTTAAAGGAGATTGTTACGCCTGCAAGCGCGTGTACTTCCTGCATTCCCATCTGGTACGTTTTGTAGGCTTTATCCAGCTTGACGATTTCGTCATTTTCTATCAGGGGCTGGTCTGCCATCTACTGATTCCTTTCCTGAGGTCGCTGCCCTGGTCTTTCTCCTGAGCCCTGAAAGCGTTTCCGCATCTGTTCGCGTTCTTCTTCCGACATGTTCTCGAATTTCTCACGCATTTTCTGTCGCTCTTCTTCCGACATGTTCTCAAATCGCTTCCGCATCTTTTCAGATTCGGAAGAGGCATCCTGAGGTGATGCTTCTTGGTCTTGCTGGCTGGCCTCTGGTTGCGTCCCATTGGCGACTTCAAGTTTCTTGTTTATCTGTTGCTTCAGAGTGTCGGATGTGTCTATGGAACCAAGCTGGCCGGTGCCTACAACCTCTGAGCCAATATCGACAGACGCGGATTTTAATGGAGGTGTAAGCAGGACAAGTTCTCCCTCTTTAAGACCGCGGATGATTCTGACCATTCTGTTATTGTCGAAGCCAATCTCGACGTTTCGATCTTCGATAGTCCCGCCTTTGACAACGTAGATGACATGACCGGCTCCTACCCGCAGGACTGACTGAACAGGTACATATACCTCATCTTCATACTGTGCGATGATTATCTCGACTTTACAGCTCATGCCTGTTCGCAGCGATGGGTCATTGCCTTCCAGGTATACGTCTGAGTTGTAGACTTTAAGGTCGGGATTCATCCACATACTCTGTGGGTCGGGCAGAGGTGCAATACGAGCGACGGAACCAAGAAACTTTTTGCCCGGAAGCGCATCGACCGTTATTACTGCGGGAAGCCCCACCCTGACTTTTTCGAGACTCGCCTCGTGTATATCCACCTCAGCCATTGAGGATGTGGCAGTTGGAAGGTATATCAACTCTTGTCTTTCGAAAACTTCGACACCTTCATCCAGCGGCTCCCGGTTATCTCGCCAACCGCCTCTTCTTGCGCTGGTTGCATAGATTACCATTCCATCGGCAGGGGCATGTATTTCGGCTTTCTTTATCTGGTCCTCTATCTTTGTCAGCTTATCCTCCTGACGCTTATATTCCGCCTCTTTCGCCTTGAAATCGGCCTCTGCCTGGATGACATCGGCTCTGGCCTTTCGCTCTGTGCGCTCCGAAGCCATCTCGGCCTGTTTGAGGTCGCTTTCGAGCTGTTTGATTTTGCGTTGGTAGGTAAAGTCCTCCAGCAGCTTAAAATTGTTTTGTGCCAGAATCAGGTCATTTTTCTTGCGGCTTACGGTCAGCTTGTCAGCCTGCAGTTCGGCATTGGCCATGTATTTTTTATCATAAAGCTTCTGTGACCATGCAAGAGTCTCTTCCGCACGTGCGAGTTCCTCTTCTGCCAGAGTAATTGCATTTTCAGCAGCTGTTTTTTCGTTGGGATACTCCCCTTCCTTGTATTGCTTCAGGTCCTGCTGGGCAAATTCGAGCGTGAGCTTGGCTTTATCGATGTCGCTCTCGGCCTGATTCTTTACCACCGCCAGATTTTCCTTGGCATTGATGTAAGAGGCCTCGGCATTCTGCACTCGAATCTCCTGGTCGATTTTGTTGTCCTGCAATGAGCTTACGTCCAGTTCGATGAGGAGGTCTCCTTTTTTGACGTGTGTTCCTTCGGGGATGAGAGATATAATAGAGGTCCGGCCTTCGACTTCATTTTTTATGATAATTTGTTCTCTGGCTTTTATAGTGCCTGACTCCAGCACACTGATAGTCAGAGGGCCTCGCTTGGCTGCGAAAGTGGCCTGTTCATTAGTCGGCCCGGTATTGCTGCCAGCTGTTCCGAACAGAATGAGCGCCAGGACAACAACTACAACGAGTACAATTGCGCTGATAATCCTGAAGGATTTACGCTTAAGCAGTTCATCGTTTATATTATTTTTTGCCATTATTCAATCTCCTCACCGCACCTGTTACTCCCACATCCCATCAGGTCTAACCTGCAATACACCAATATCGCTGAAAAAGCTCAATTTTGCAACGGTATGGCTTACTAATGCTCTTGTATAATTATTTTGGGCATTTACCAAAGCATTTTGTGAATCCAGCAAAAGTCGCACTGTTATTCGGCCGGCGTCTAATAACATTTCGTTGCTCTCGACCCGTTTCTCGGCCAGTTCCAAACTCAATTTTTGAATACGATATGCCTCCGCTTGTTCTTGCAGACGGCGATATGCGTTGCGCACTTCCAACTTAACATTATCAATACCGTCTTGATATGTCCGCTGCTGCCGCGTAAATGCTATCAGCACCTCACGATAGGCGTTACGCTCGGTTTTTCTGTCAAAAGGCAAATCAGCTTCGAGGCCCAGTCCATAGGTTCCATTATGAAACTGCAACCTTGTAAAGTCTGTCTTTTCTGTTGAACCCACACCGGCGCTGCCGGTCAGGTTCAGTTCCGCGCCAAGATTATCGGCGGCCACCATCACTTTGCGCTCAGCGTCATCGACCTCATCGGCACTATTAGCTAAATCCAGACGTCGAACTAATGCCGTTTCAACAGCCACCTCCAGTGCATAGTCGGGCTCAGTTATCCCAATCTTCTTTAAGGCCTCCAGCTCATCCGGGTCTAACTCTATATCAGCGTCAGTTGGCAAAGATAACCGTATCTTAAACTCATCGAGTGCCTGTTCATACCTCTGCCGGGCTGCTACCCAGTTGTTTTCCGCTGTTAACATACTCTGTTCCGCCTCATCCACATCGAACCGGTCGACGCGACCTGCTTCAGCATACATATCCAGACGCTGTTTCGATTCAACCTGCATATCGTAATTATTCTTGGCATTGGTGACCTCTTCCCTCAGCTGCAAAACACTGTAATAATCTTCTACGATAGATACCACAAACGTTTTACGATAACGATTGAATGAGCGTATCTGATATAAGACGCTCCGCTCCGCCTGAGTAAGGTTCTCCTGAACCACCTCTTGCCTACTACCTCTCAGCAGCGGTTGTACGACAGTTGCACTGAGAACCGAACTGAGTGATGTTCGTGGGTCGCCGGTTAGAAAACGCGCCCAATCAATAGCGATACTGGTGCTTATCTGAGTCCCACCAGCCAATAGTTGTTCAAAACCAACGCCAATACCACTGCCGACACGTTCATCGTCGCTGTCTTTGTCGTAACTGGCATCAATTGTGCCGAACCACTGCCGAGCGAACTGGTGTCGAGCCAGCGTCAAATCAAGTGCTATTAAGTAAAGGGCTTCTTTTTGGCTTTGATAATCTCGATTATGTGCGGTAGCGATAGCAACGGCCTGTGCGAGAGTTATGACTCTTGAATCAGTTATAGCTTCTTCAATACTAATGTCGTTGGGCGAAGCGTTTACATCACTGATTCTGTAATTGGTTTTTGTCCCAAAGTCATCCTGCCATTTGCCATCAACAATCTTATACACCTCTTTGTCGGCTTGCGATTTATAATGCTCCGTGCTGCATGCACCTGTGAGGCCAAAGATTATAGTTGCACACAAAGCCCACCCTACAAATGTAGGTCGAAACCTACAAACTCGTCTGGGTGAAGGCCCTGCCGGAGTCTCGAACATAACACTCTTCTCCAATATGACCTCTCAACAAAGTCAACCCTGGCTGGGCGCCGTGGCGACTACTTTACGTTTTTCTATCTTATTATACAATAAAAGGTTATAAAATTAAAGATGAAAACCGGCCCACAACTGTACAATCGCTCCCATTTCTGGATATTGACATAAAAATTACTCCGGAAGTTCCGGTAAAACCACGGATTTTTGAATATATATACTTCATACTAAAAACTCGGCTATTCTAACCACTGCAATTAGTTTTTCAGCTTAGAGTTAGACGCTTTTCACCCTGAAAATATTGCCAAAGAGTTGTAAAAGATAAGTAAAAAAACGTTTATCCTGCTTGAAAAATGGGCCGATTGGCGATAAGCTTAAACGAGTTTGTTCGTCCTTTGTAGTTCGTCCTTTGTAGTTCGTCCTTCGCAGCCCTTAAGGGGCGGAGAATGGATACGACGGAGAACGGACAGTTGGCGGCGTAGCCAAGTGGCCTAAGGCGACGGTTTGCAAAACCGTTATTCGTCGGTTCGAATCCGACCGCCGCCTGTCCTTTTTGAAGTGTCAAGTGGGGACATCTGATTATTTTCATCGCTTAATATCTCTGATTCTAAAGACTTATCGCTTTCGACCGATGCTTGCTTCTTATCTTGCTTAATGTCAATCAAGGACGGCTGGTCAAATCCAAAGTAAGCATTTTTTGTAAGCTGGTTTGTAAGCGTTTTCGTTTGCTGTTATAGGTAAATCGTCAGTGCCAGTCCTTACTGCTGCTGCTTTGTTTTTCTCACTTTTATCACTGGTGTTCTCTTTTTGTTGGTTTATCTTTTGCTAATCAATCACAAGCTGGGTCGTATGGATTAGCGCACCCTAACCAGTCTAATGCCATAGCTGCAAGGTCATACAGATTTACAATGCAATCGCCTGTTACATCACCCAACAAGATGCATTGGTATATCGAAAATGTTCCATTACTAATATCGTAAACAGCCGGATTAAAAGTGCTGCTAACGCGGACTAAACAGCTTTGAGAATCTACTGTTGGCACAAGCCAGTCATATTCGCCGGTGTTGCCGGCGTTCGGCGGATAAACCTCCGACCATGTTTTGCCACTATCAACAGAGAATTCAATTAGAATATTGTCGATAGTCCCTTGATTTTGCCATGTAATTTTATAAGTAGTGCCGGCCATTATCACTTCTGCTCCATCGGGGGTCAATAGAGTAACCGAAGCAGACGCAGGAGCAACAGTACGCAGCTGACTAAAATCCTGGACTCCCCATCGATTCGGGGTACCAAAGGTGCTAAAATCTTTTCCATCGTCATAATCAGTCGAGTTGGGAGTAATCGATGCGCTCGGGTCGGCCTCAAGTCTGAATATCTCTGTGTTACTAATTCCACTTGCGGGACTAATACCTTCACCTGCCGGACCAAATATGACTTGAGTTGCAGCATTTCTTATCCTGAGCTGCCAGTCTATGTTGCTTACAGCGAAATTGGAGGCTTCGATGTAGAGACCACTGGCATCATTATTCGCCTGAACATTTATCCACCAGTCTCCTGCTGCGGGATTGTAACTTATATCACTCGGTAAATCCTCAGATACTGTGATAATAGTTCCACTGCGTAAATCCGACCAGATGGGATGGTTGGTTAAATCCAGAGTTTCATTAAAGGCTCCATCTTCATAAATATCAAGCCTCCATCCTCGCATATCCAAATGGTCGGTGATTACAACCAATTCAAACCAGTCGCCGCCGTTGGCTTGGATTCGGCCAAAATAAATATCCGATGCTCTGCCCCCATCATTATCAACCGCAGCTGTCCCCCCGTTAAGAAAATCCGTATTACCTACAGCGTTATACTCATTGAGGATAACATCAGCCCCTAAAACAGTTCCGAAACAAATCAGGACCAGGCAGACCACCAAGAATTTCTTATTTAAACACATTTTATCGTCTCTTCTGAGCGGATTCCCCGCATAATGATATATCATTGGCTAAAGCACTTTATTACTCTGTCTCTACCGTCCTTGAGACAAGCTAATTCATCAAACTTAATCGTTTTTCATTAGTTGTAGAATCAGACGCACCTACCGTGTTCAGAGAACTGCTTGCTATAGGGACTTTTCTGTCAATACCTTTCTCCCACATTCCGTCAGGCCGTACTTGTAGCACCCCTGTATCACGATAAAAATTCAAAGTTGCGACCATATAATTGGCCAGAGCTTCAGCAGCGGCATTTTGAGCGTCAAATAAGCCAGCCTGTGCATTAAGAACACGACGGCTGCTTGCTCGGCCATACTGAAGAAGCAGAAACGTATTTTTTAGTCGTTTCTCTGCCAATTCGAGACCTTCTACCTGGACATGATAGCTTTGGGCCGCTTCTTTCAAGTCCCGATATGCCTGACGGACTTCCAATTTAACTATATCGGAGGTCTGTTCGTATTCTCGCTGTTTTTGGCTCAGTGTTATCAGCGTTTTGCGATAAATGTTCTGCTCAGCTACCCGGTCGAGTGGCAGGCTTAGTTCGATATCAAGGCCATATTCCTCTTTCAGAGGGCCAAGACTGCGGCGGTCACCCTTTCTTGATGAGACGAAATTGCCATATCCAACCAGGTTTGCATCTGCTTTGAGACCGTCAGCAGCAACATAAACCTTACGCTCAGCATCGATAATGGCATCGGCACTATTGACAAGGTCTAAACGCCGAACCAAGGCAGTTTCGATGGCTTCAGTCTCAGAAAAGTCAGGGTAAGTCATTTCTGTAGTTCTTAAAGATTCGAGTTCATCTACGTCCAATTGAAATTCCACCGTGGTAGGCAAACTCAGAGTTATCTTGAATTCGTCGAGTGCCTGTTTATATTCTTTTTCAGCCAGAATGTAGATATCCAGAGCTTGAAGAATCTCCTGGCGGATTCGTTCCAGCTCCAGCTTGGGCAGGCGTCCTGCATCAACTAATTTTTCCGCCTTATCATATAGCCACTTTAGCGTGTTATAGTTCCTCTGCGCATTTTTCACTGCATCATACTGCTGCAGAACCAGGTAGTACTGGCTTATAACCGATACCACGAATGTTTTGCGAAACCGATTGAACAAACGCACCTGGTATAGTGTGTCTCTTTCTGCCTGGGTGAGATTTTCCAAAACGACTTTGCGGTCGCTGCCGCGAAGCAGCGGCTGTACTACTGTTGCGCTTAGAATTGTAGCCATACCGCTATTTAGATTACCACTAAGCACATCTATATAAGCCATAGCTATTTTACTACTGATTCTGGCACCGCTGGCTAATAACCGGTTGAGGCCAAGGCCTCCTTCAAATCCGTATGCCTCGTCATTGCGGTCCGCTGCATATCCACCGCTTGTATTGCCGAAAAACTGTGTCTCAAACTCATGCCGTGTCAGTCTTAAATCAAGCGCTTTGATATAAAGTTCTTCTTTTTGGGTTTGATATTCGCGATTGTAAGCTGTTGCGATAGATATTGCTTGTGGCAGCGTCAGTATTCCTGAAGCAGGTACAGCTTTCTCGATTTGAATGTCGTTAGGTGATGGTATTGTATCACTGATTTTGTAATTGGCCTTTACACCAAACTCGTCCTTCCATTTTCGGTCAATGATTTTATAAACTCTTTCGTCAGCGTCTTTTTTATAGTCCTGATGACCGCATCCATTAAGTGCGCATAAGCCAGCAAACACGCATATAATCAAGTACAGAAGATTTTTATTAAAACAATTGCAAATCATATATTTGGCGTCGATTTTCTATTAAAGAAGTTTTAATTTCGTTTTGCTCTTTGGATTTACCTCCTCCGGCCTTGATGTTTTAATCTACAATCTGCGAATTCCGACCCTCTCTCCCATTATCAGTTTCATTTGAGTGGGAGCTTCAACCAGGAATGGTCGACCCCATTGAGGGATGTTGGGATTTCGCCACCACCGCATCGGCATTTGTTCAATGGTCGGTCCAACGTATTTTACATAGGAAGTCACAATCTGTGCCACCTCACTATCTTTGATAAGTTCTACTTTCATTCCTTCTTGAATCAGGTTTGCTTGGCTTTCGCTTACATAGGCGATAATCTCGCTGGGCTTAACCTCTGTTACGGTCAGTATCGGCTCACCGGCTAAAACTGCCTCTCCTGGTTGGCGCAGGACCTGGCTGACCGCACCGTCAAATGGAGCCTTGAGCTGCAGTGCTGCATATTTAACCGTCAGTTCGTCCATCCGCTGCTCTTGAACCTTTATTGCTTTACGTATGACATTCAAAGCGCTGTCTACTGAGGGATAATATGGTTGATGTTGTGCGTATTCATCCCGCCGCCTCAGTGATTCCTGCAGGTCATTTTTGGCCTGCTCTATTAGATGCTCATTTTCTTCAAGTTTTTTTGCCAGAGCATTATATTGGAGATTTGCTTTCTGCAGCTCATATGGTGCGGCGGCATCCTTTTTCACGAGGTACTGGGCAACTTTGACTTCCAGAGCCAGGTCTTCCAGCATTGCCCGGTCAGTTTCAATTAGTGCTCTCAACCTCAATATATCAAGTCTCGCATTTTCCATGTCGATGGCGAATCTTCTCGCATTTGTAAGCTGGTTTGTTTCTCTATCAGACTTATCAGCGAGGAAATTGTCCCTGGTGGAGACTAATTGGGCTGTCAGGTGTCCTATTTCCGCCTGAATAGTGGCCAATTGGGCTTTCATTCCCTCTGGCCGCTTTTCGTTATCAAGTACAGTGTCGACCAATGCTACTGTTTGTCCTTGCTTAACTTCGTTAAATAAACTGACCGGGATATCTTTCAGTCGTCCTGGGGATGTGGCAGCAACCTGGTATATACGACTCTGAGCTACGCCTAAAACTTCAAAACGTCGTGCGCGATGAGAAAAGAGTCCAACCACGGCAATTACCGCTGCCAGCCAAACAAGCAGAGGTATAAAATGCATATTCAAACGGCCGAAATGGTGGCTTTTTTGACTCATCCTCCTCATATGTCTGCTATACCTCCAGCAGTTGTTCCTGCATTGTCAAACTGATATTCCCGATACCCTCAACTCTTTGAAGTTCGGTCAGCATCTGTTCGTTTTCAGTGGCATTTCGTATCATCAACTGATAAGCGTATTCTACTTCGGAGCTGCCAAATCCGCTATCCTGTGTTGATATGAGGGTGAAATTATTACAGAAGCGTTTAAGAATAGCAGTGATTGGATGGTCGGGTCCAATATGGCCACCAAGACTGAAACGCAAAAAACCGTTGTGAGGCTGGTGTGTACCGAAGCCCGTCAGATGCAGGTATATTGCTATCGAACTAAGGATGATTGTGCCGACAATGGCAATGTAATATCGGTGGAAGCCAGCTGCCATACCTACCACCAATGAACAGAAAATGAAAGCTATATCTCTGGTATCCTTGATTATGTTTCGAAAACGTATAATTGCTAAGGCACCCATCAGCCCGACTGCGATGACTATGCTGGTACCAATGACAGACATAACCATTGCGACCACGACGGTAATTAGAATCAGCGCCTGTACGAAAGACCTTGAGTAGGACAGACCGCTATGTGTGAAGTAATAAACCCAGGCAAGAACCTGGCCCAGAACAAAGGCCAGTAATAGTGACAAAATAACGCTTATTGGATTATACAATTCCTCTGTAAATGGAGTTCCTTCCAATAATTGCCAAATTCTATCCATAGGTGTCCTCCTCTAAATATGGTGCACAGAATCCAAGCAAACAAGATTGTTTGATTGAAGTAGCGTATTTTGATATGGATTGCTGCCGTAAGTCGAAATACTTAACCATTCGGCTTAACCAAGCTGGATAGTGACCTTTAATCTTAATCTCCAGAATTACTTTGCCTACGGTTAAAGGGCTACGCTGCCAAGCCTGGCCGTTGAAATTTACTTCCGGTGAATGGGTCACTTTATAGGCAAGCTGTCGGTCAAAAGTTATCCTGGTCTTGTTTCCTGAATCTCTTTCGTAGGCTTGTCGCATGTAGCGAATGAGAATTGTTGGTCTGGCATTAATGATTTTCATATACAGTTGGAATTGTTTCAACGCATCTTCGTCGACATTGTAATCCTGCGTTGGCAGAGAAAACCCAGAAAGCAAAGGTGCTATATTTTTGTGAGCTATCCGAGCCCGGCTTTTCATAATAATATTATTTATGCGACGCTTGATTTCAAAGAAGCGTGGGTAGTCCGGTTGATCAGTATAACTACGAACCCGCAGTTTGAAGCGATTTTTCTGACCTGTTAAACTTTCACGGCAAAGTAGGAAATCATTTGAATCCAAATATAGACTGACAATCGGATACGCCCAGCCTCTATGTAATTTGCTGTATTTATCCAAAGGTATGTATGGCTTGATATACTGTGCAATCGCACAAGCCTTTGACTCGCTGATGAGATATTTCAGCTCATGTTGGCAACGATGATCGCTGTCAACTAACTTTTTAGGCGTCTTTTTGATGTTCATATTACTTTTGCGAGTTTGCATTTAAAGCCCCTCAGTATTCGAGGAAAACAAAAAAGTGTAGACCACTTCTTTTACAGATACCTATGCGTGGGTTCTCTTATTGGACACTTACTTGTTTGTAAGATCCACGAATACTAATTTTTGTCTTTTAATCTGGTTTTTTGTTCTTAAAAGCACTTTAACCTTACCTATTTTAACATATTTGAGGCGGTTAGGTCAACACATTTTTAGTTGAACCTAAGAGGCATCCAAATACCACACATGCCAAGAGTGGCTGATGGTGATAAAAAGCCAAAGTCTGATAAAATCTAATGCGTCAAGCGATTGGCTGACTTGCCATTTTCCCTTAGGAACTTACGGATTTGTTGCACCTGGTGAAGGCGATGCAGCAGCCCAGTTGTTAGGGTCATTTCCGTAAAGGTTTGGGTCTATGCTGGCAAGGGAATCACCGCTGCCATCGGCTTCAATCGGCCAGAGGTCCACGCCACCCGGACAATCCTGTGGATGTGAGCCGTCACTATAGCTGACCCGGTCAACACGAATATAATAACGGGTCCCCAGATATTCATCACCGGGCTTGCTCAGCTCCACTTTCTCGCCGCCGTTGGCAAGCCAACCACTATAAGGACCATGAATTATATTAGTTGGTACACCCGGATATCGCCAGGTAAATGCGTCAATATCCTTCACTACTACAATACGGCCGCCGGCAGGTATGTTAACTTCGTCCGGGAATGTATAGTCAATACCATCGGTGAACTTCCATGGCGCGCCCTCGTAACCATCATACAAGTTCACGTCCTCTGTGCTGATGTTGTACAGCTCGATGTACTCATATTCATCGTTGGTATGGTTGCCCTCCACAGGCCAGTCGGGATGATACATAATCTCACTTATCACTATTGGCCCGACTTTCGGATAGGCATTGGCTTGCCCCGGTGTATTGTAGTCCATCGAAACAAAGTTGAAGTTGTTGGTACTTGCTTTGTAGTATCGTCCGAAAGATACACCCGTTTCGGATGCCCCGAAATCCTCCCTCTGGCGGTAGCCGGTCAATATGCCGTTGGCATCCAGCGCCGAGGTCAGACAAACCGTCTCTCCGTTCTCGCTTAGTGCAAATGGTATAAGGCAACCCGGGTCGCTGCTTGCCTGGCCGAAGTTGGCATCTTCATAGAAGACCAGATAGTCACCTGAGTTAATAGTTGTGCCATCGGCAATTCTATATTTCATCAGGTTGCTGTCATTGTCGCTGAGGTACCAGCCGCCTATATTAATCGAACCAGCGCTATTGTTGTATAGTTCAATCCAGTCGGGTGCTTCACCGTGCGAATGCGTCATCACTTCATTAATCACAATATCGCCCGGATTTGGAATAATTCCGCTGTCGTCTGCACCAGGCGAACCGTTTATATAAGCGCTTGCACGCCAGTAGTCTTTTTCACTCCAGCTGTTCACATCCGGATTAGTCGCATCCACTATGGTCAGTGAGTAACCATCGCCATCAGTAATAGGCCGCCAGCCGTCACCATACTCGAAGTCCAGAATGGTTGTGCCCATTGCATCTTCGAGTTTTATTCTTTCACCGCCGTTTGCTAAAGAGCCGCTGTACACACCTGCTATCGGTTTTCCAGTACCGTATTCGGCCTCGAAGGCGTTCTGGTTCTTGACAATAAGGATGTGCCCGCCTGCCGCAAGCTCCAAAATCGGGAATGTGAAATGGATTCCTTCCGTAAAGCTGACCAGGTTCAGATTGATTGCTGAGGCACCGATGTTTTTCAGCTCGATGAATTCTTCGTTGGGGTCGTTCGGGTCGTTTGTGTCCTGCGGATGATACATAATCTCTGTGATACGCACATTATCCGCTACTTCCGGCAGTGCATATATTGCTTCATTAAGAGCGCTCCATTGTTGGGTACTACTCTTATATACCCGGGATTTAAGATTAGTGCTCTTATCCAGATTGAAACCTCCGGAATACTCAATCGCATCGGGTGAAACGTCACCATAGCTCATTTCAGTGGCGACTAACTCGGCCGAGATGAGAAAGTCAGAGCTTGTTGTTGAATAGTTCATGCCGTGTATGGCCAGCACATTGTCCCCTTCTCGCAGGAGATTGATACGGTCGGAGATGTCGATGTTCTCGAAGTCAATGGCCGGCCCATCACCGTGCTGGTCGGGGTATGTGGATGAGTTCCACTGTGGTGTTTGACCTTCTGGAAATATGCGTCTGGCTACTTCGACGCCGTTTAAGTAAGCAATGAATCCGTCGTCATACCGCACTTTTAGCGTCATATTGTTGAATTCGGCGCTGCTGCCGGTAAACGGAATACGAATGTAACAGGAAGTATTGGCATTAGGATTACTGCCGCCATCATACATCCCTGCTTCCACATCGATATTGAACAGGCCGATAAAGTTGATAGGGTCACCCGGATTTCTCTCATAGCCGACGCCGCCGGTTCCACTGGGCCAGCCAGAGTCGTCAAAATCGTCAGTAAACCAGTTTTCATCCACATCTACCGGGGAAAGATGCTGGCCCTCAATTACTCTCTGCGTAATGCCTGGACCTTCCCAGGCCACTGCTAGGTTATCATTGTTGATGTTCTCTTTCATCAGGGCTTCGATGTAATATTTCTGGCTGTCGACCAGAGATTTCGAAGAGGATTGCTGTTCTGGATATTTAGTCCACTGTCGCGAGTTGGTATAGCCCGGAACATTAGCAATCAATGTTGCGTTGCAGGGGTCTTCATCAGTGCTGAGCCACAGCTCTGAATTATCATCGCTGGCAATCCAGAAGGTGTAGCTACCGCTTGTGGGCGGATGGAGGAGGCCTCTTACACGCATGCCGTACATATTCATCCAGTTAGTCTGCCCTTCGAAACTGGTCAACAAACCACTGCCGGTTGGATAATCCGGGAAATCAGGGCTCGATGTAAGATCCGATACAGCAGAACCAACGATCCCAGTCCAGAACTCTCGCAGGATGGTGCCGGTGCCGATAACAGGACCGGTGGGAACGAGATATTGCTTCGTGGCGTTCTCGGTCACGAGGGTAACTTCAGAACCAGGCGGCGACAGCGATGCTGGAAGGCGAGGGTCGTTGCCGTCTAATGTGTAATAGATGGTCCCTGAGCCAGGGTTGCTAATGGAAATTGTATCACTGGTGGAAACGTAGCCGCCGTGCTGATATGAGCCGTTTACATTGAATACTGGCGCACCTAAACTACGATTGAATAAATCGTTATCTTCAAATGCTGCCAATACATAGGGCTCACGGTTTGGTATAAAAGTATTTGGTATGAAGTTGTGGTCCCAGGGAATTGTGGTGATGACGGGCGACACCTCGTCGGAGACTTCCCACCACTTTGCAAGAAGATGGTCTTTTCTAAGTACGCCGCCATTATAGAAATGTTTGTGAATATGGTCGGCAAAGAGCTGTCTGAAATCAGGATTGGCCTTCAAGGCACGATAGAGCCTCGAAATGGGGTCAACCAGATTGTTCAGCCCCTTGGGCGGAGCAAAGTAGCTGGGACAATCTTCGAAAGCCGTATAGTTACAATGTTCACAGTTAAGGCCGAGCCACCATGCTTCAATGCCTTCCAGGTCCCAAACGGAATATCTGAATTTGCCGGTGTCCGACCTTTCGTGGTGGACGGTCCAGTTTTTATTGGGCCAGTCGAAGTTTGCTGAATAGATCTGAAGAATAAGGTAATCTACAAACATAGGAATATCGAACTTGCTGGCCACATATTCATACGCATTGATATCAGCAAGGTCGTGGCTGTCTATGTAATCAAGCAGGCTGCTCCAGGCAACATCATCACCATCTCTGACGTCATATTCTGGATATTCTGATTGAGTAATGACGTCGAAGTCATTGTCGGTGCCATACCATTCCTGGTAAAATTCGTTGTCGGCTCGGCCGGTAGGATTATAGTAGCTTTTGTAATCGCCATTGATATAAAGATTGGCGAACGTGCCGGTTTCCTGAACGCCTCCCATTTCCTTAAACAGTCGCCTCATCCATTCGTCTTTAACAAACGGCGAGCATATATCGTTCATACCGGCTCGCAGGACGATGCTTTGATGGCGTTTAACTTCCGCCGTAAATGGGAAGAATGGGAACTCAAATCGATTATCGCCATAGCTGCTGCGGAAAAACATATTGAAGCTGAATTTATTATTATTGCAGTGCCAATCGTCCCCTCTGGTATAGCGCGGCCGTGTGAAGTCACTGCCATGGACACGAATGCCACAGTCAATCTGAAAGTCAGTGGCAGCCGGTAAATCAATGATTTCAAAAGAAACGGGGCGTTCGTATTCTCTTCCTCGGTGGATAGGATTGTTATAAGTCCCAGGCCCCCCGGATGTCCATACTCCGCCAACGTATGTACCGCCGACGATGGCCATGATGCCATCAGGTTCAAAGAGACTTTTATATTCATCACCCACAAGGCAAACTGCAGGCATAGATTTAATCTCATCACTTGCATCGAATATATATGTATGAGTTGTAGTGCGCGAGGGCATCCAGCCGGTCTTGATTGCAGCGGCACGAAGGCAGGTATTTGAGCTTATATGAATGGCACTGGTATATTTCGTACTGCTGACAGTGTTTACATCGTTTTTGACAGGTGCATTGCCGTCTGTAGTATAATATATATCAGCTCCATTGGTTGAGGTTGCTATTGTAACGTTGAAACCTGTGTCGTAGAAACCTCTCTCGTGACTGAATTCAGGCTGTTCGACAATATCAATGTATGCATTGTTATTGTCCGCCAGCGGAGTTGGTACAGAAAAAAACTGCATGTTATTATTCGCATCGGGATAACGACCGTAGGAAATATTAGAAACTTGTTCGCCGAAGCTAATACCGTCAATCATAGTGTTGCTATCTGCAAATAGTCCTATTTGCTCACCATCTGCGCTGAGCTTGAAGCTTGCATGCAATGGTCCTTCATAGGTTTCCCCATCAGCCCAGAAAAGAATAAAGCCATCGGCGGGAACATTCGTCTCAGCAGGATAACCCTCGGGAATCTGCCATTTAGTAGGGTCATCTAAATCGTCCGTAAGGTACATCCCGCCTATGTCTAAAGCTATGTCGCCGAAGTTATAGATTTCGAGCCAGTCGTCGTAATCGCCATAAGGGTCGTTTATATCGCTTTCACTATTGTTGGAAGCCATAAACTCATTGATTACCAGTGGGATACCCCTCTGATACCAGTGGCTTGCCAGCACAGAAAAATCGGCTAAATTAATCCCATTGATACCGTCAAGGTCGGCACAACCGAAATGTGAACAGCTGCCTACGTCAAGCCACTGCTCTGCAAAAGTCAGAATATCCTCCCAATCCACCTTACAATCGCCGGTTAGGTCACCTTCAGGGTATAGAGCAGCGCTAGCAAAACCAGACGAAAATACAGCAAATACCAGCGAGAGCAAAAATATCCTCACAGGTTTAAGCATTTTCTATTTCCTTCCTCATTATTATTGTGAGACACTGACCAGTAGCTTTTAATTTGTTGGCTTAGCCATGCTTTACGGCAACGGCTATTATATGGTTTATTCTAACATATATTAGCAGTCGATTCAACAGTTTTTTGCCTAAACTTGTCTAACGACAGTCAAGATTGGCCTATTTTGGAGCTACAGGCCGAACTAATATTCATTATTTGCTCGTTTCAAAGCAAGCTAAGCGACCCCTAAAAGAATTGCTGATTTTTGACTTTCCGCCGTTAGGCGTCTCGTGGAGATTGCCGATTTTGATTTTATTGCCTTCGATTGGCAATTGGAAATCATCAATTGAGTTATCTTGCTGCCAACTGCTGACCAATCACCACTCCCTCGAAAGGACATTCGGCCGAGCCCGTCTAATCCGCCCTAAGGTTGTAGATATTTATACCCCTTATGGCCTTCTGCTAACCTTAACTGATTCGACCAACGCCTTAACCGCCGCTTTGAGAGCATTGGCTACGTTTAAATATATTTCACCGGAAGGGTCTATCCCATTAATCGGGTCATTCAGGCAATACAGATATTGGTGCAACGTTAGCGGTTTTCTGAATTTGCCTCGGACGGGGTCTCTGGAGGTGAATCGGCCTAAGAGAGGGTCATATTGGCGGGCCCTTAAATAGTATTCATCTATCTCAGAGTCAAAGTATTGGCCTGTAAATTTGAATGGATTACTCACAGTCTCTGTGCATTCTGTGGCAAAAACTTCGCCAAACGGATTGTAAGTATAACAATTGTTCACATCACCATTAGTATCTATTATCTGTCTGACACTTCCTAATCTATCGTGCAGATAGAAGTACCGCGGAGAGTTATAGCCGCTGCCATCGTGCTGAGCGAGTATCTGGCTGTTGGTGTAAATGTAAGCTTCCATTCAGACTCCTGACTCTTGTATCCTATATTTTTTCAGTTTTCAAAGAGCCGAATTGCCCTTTTGTTTTTTGTAGGGCCAGATAATTAAAGGTAAAATCAGCGTCCTAATACATATTTTACTATGCCTATAATAATCGAAATGGTTAGAATGATACCGACCAACTTCCAGATTAGACCGAACTTCTGTTCGCCAGACATATCACCAATGCCCCATTTTGGCTTAGCGTCGGCGTCGAATTCAAAGGAATCCGTGACTCCTATAAACACCTGCCAAAAACTTTCCGGGTCATCACCTTTCCAGTAACCCTGAAAATCAATCACCCGTTGAAGTCCGATGAATTTTGCACTTGCCGATAAAAAATAAATGTCCCTGTCTTTATGCTGATAAAGAATCTTAGCTACTGCAAGTTTCCTAGCGGAATCATAATCATAAAAAGTATCTATTTGGTTGTATTGATTTGCATTTCTTCCAAGCAAACTTTGTGCCAGGTACCGTGCGCTCGCAGTTACGTATTTTTTGCCTGTTTCTTTGAGAACTTTTATCGCCTCAGAGGTAGTTGTTTTCTGCAATTTTCGACCTTGAACCTGTATACACGGAGCTTTAGGTGCTTTTATACCTGAAGGATTAAGCATTAGCAGAGTTTTGCTTTCGTGGAGTCGTTCTAAGGAATCCTTGACCTCGTCTGGCCATTCATTCTCAAAACTTATATTCCACCCCACGGGCACTTCAAGAGCGAAGCCGAACTCATCATTACGGAAACTTTCTTGAGCCAAACAGATAGAAAAGATACATAAATTAAAAATTATCAAGTATCGCATGTCAAGCATCTCATCAAATAGTACACATACTCAATCCTTAAAAAACCTATGAGGGTTTAACTAAATTTAATGAAAAACTAATTGTAAGTAGAACATTAAAGAATATTTATAGTCAAACAATTAGATAATATTTTGTAGTGCAAAAACATTCAATTAATCTATCCAATCTTCCGTTGCCGTTGTTGCGATAGCATCTCCGATCCTGAAACCAATATAATCGTCCAACTGTTCTTCACCTTGTAGTACCGCCCATATTGCTTTCCTTTCACCATATACTTCTACCAAAAACCCAGCTAATCTCCCGAGGTTTTCACTATATAGGCCCAATGCCTCAATGCCAGCGTCTCTAACAGTTGTCTTTAAATCGGTATCCAAGCTAGCAACAAACAAATCCATGGTTATGCCTCTTTGCAGGTTTGCTATACTAAAAGCGTCTATCTTAGCCGCGCTCTTATCAAAGAGGTTCTTGTGAAATTTATAGTCCATTATGCGAAGACTATTAGAAAGAGCGTCGCTAACTAACATATCAGCAAACCAATAAAATTTCCCGCTTGGGTCAATGTAGTTGACCGGATCGTTCAAACAGTACAAGTATTGATGCAACGTCAGCGGTTGATACGCTTTGCCGAAGACTGGGTCTCTGGAGGTGAATCGGCCTATGCGTGGGTCGTACATACGGGCACGCATAAAGTACTCATCTATCTCAGAATCATAATACTGGCCGGTAAACAGAAAGGAGTTACTCGTCGCTTGTGGCTCGTGACTCGATTCAATTACTTCGCCATAGGGGTTGTAAGTATAAAGTCTCACAACATCTCCACCTGTATCTATAATTTGTCTAACTGAACCCAGACGGTCATGCAGGTAGAAATATCTATCCGCGGTATGGTCACCATTATGCTGAGCGAGTATCTGACCATTGGCGTAGATATAGGTCTTTTTGTTTCATAATAACCTATGTTTCCATAACTGTCTATAACGTATCCCTCTTGGGTTACTCCTCCTATAATAGCCCCTAGTATTCCACTGATAGGGGAGATTCAATCTTCGAGCTTTTTATAGTATTCAGCCTCTCTATCGGAAAGTCGTTTCTGCTCAATTAAAGTGCGAATCCGCTGCAAATCAACATCTCTTGGCTGACCACCAACCGCCGCAGAAACTGCCGGTTGACCGATACCGACACCGGTAACCTTCAAAAACCTGTCCACAGATACCGCTGACACAAAGACAGCCACTATGACTGCACAAATCACAATATATCGAGACCTTAGATTCATCCCTGCGGTAACAGGATGCGTCAAATGCCCTTCTTCTGCAACTGCCTTCGGCTGATAACGACATCTGTCACAATATATGCAATCCAGATGGTCTTTCGCAGTCAGGCCAAATTCGCACCTGCCAAATTTTTTCGCAGGCAGGTACCGCTTTAATATCGCAATGCTATTCAACAACGACAGAAAAGCCCCCACAGGACACAAATAACGACACCAAAAGCGAGTATAAAAAATCGAGCCGACCAAAGCTACCGCCGCTATCAGGAACATCAACGATTGCCAATTGACAACTGCCGACTGAAAATTGAAAACTGAAATCAACGGGTCCGATGCAAGCGTTGTTCGATTCCTCGAAGCAAAGAACACAATTACCAGAACAAAAAGAACTATGTATTTTACGAATCGTGCTTTTTGCATCTTCTCAATCGATACCGGCTGTTTGAACCTGTCAGGGATAATATAGCCGAGCAATTCCTGCACAATACCGAATGGACAGATATAGCCACAATATATGTTGCCGAAGATTATCACTAAAACCGGGATTCCAACAACCAACAAAAATGCCCCGGACAATTTCAGAGAAGGGGCCTGCAAAGATAATACCGTTGCTATTTGTTCGGTCGAATATTGACTGTTCAGGACAATACCACCCACCAAAAGATTCAGCAACAACACAGCCAACCTGCTCCAGAACCCTCCTCGATAGATTACAAACAAAGTAAGTATGAAAGAACCAATCAAATACACCGCAGGTATATCCGGCAAATACCTGGCACGCTCAGTCCCTTGCCGGGGCAGCCCTTCAACAGATACACCAAGAACCTCTGAAGCAAATCTACTGCCCGATGTTTGTAGCGCCGAAAGAACAGCTTCAGAGCTTACAGTGGCACCGGTTACAGCATCGACATCTGCAAAAGCATCATGCTGAAAAATCCTGCGCCCATAGAGATTTTTGTACCACTTACCCAAAAGCTCGAAATATGAAGGTGTTTCGTTTGACCGTATTACGTGGAAGTTAATTAACCTTCCGGCAGTATCCACATAAACAGCAAGATTCATCTTCCCACCAAAGCCGCGAACCTCCGGTGCCAGCTCCTGCGAACTAAAGATATAGCCGGTTAGTGTATCGCCGGTCTCACTGACTCTAAAATAATTGATTTTCTTAGCACCATCAAAAAGAACTCCAGACTCTTTTTGAATTTGCAAATCACCTGCGAGTGCCTGAACTGTATATTCCGGCAGTAAAGGTCTTAGACGCGCAGCAGCATCAGCAAACAGGTTCGATAAAAGAACGATAGTTATCCCAATAGCAAATAAGATATAACCCAGTCTGCGCAATCTAAAAGCTGTAGTGACTAAAATGCGCCTTCCTTCCGGCTTATACAATCTCAACGCCATAAATGATATATTTGCAAAAACAAGCAGAATAAATACAAACAGAGTCGCTTTTGCCCCAAGCACAGGTACAAGAGCAA
>Ga0315551_10000404_pt1 | contig 35034 bp, 30 predicted proteins | sample SalMarSW160290MG_FD_203678 | JGI IMG/M metagenome (GOLD analysis project Ga0315551, IMG submission 203678) | Salt marsh sediment microbial communities from the Plum Island Ecosystem LTER, Massachusetts, United States - Salt Marsh Sediment SW1602-90 ...
CATGAGGCTGGAGGTGTTCTGGTCTATGGCATCCCTGAATTCAGGCTTCCCAAGGGCATCCTTCAGTCCGAGGTGGATTATTTGAAGAAATTAGGGGTAGAACTAAGAACAAATTTTATCGTGGGCCTGACAGCCACCATCGATGACCTGAAGAGGGAAGGCTTCGAAGCCTTTTTCATAGGTTCGGGCGCCGGATTGCCCAGTTTCATGAGGATTCCTGGGGAAAACCTGGTGGGAGTATATTCTGCAAATGAGTACCTGACCCGGGTCAACCTGATGAGAGCCTACGCTTTTCCCAAATACGATACTCCTGTTTATCTGGGCAAGCGAGCCGCAGTCATCGGCGGAGGGAATGTGGCTATGGATTCGGTCCGCACAGCCCAGAGACTGGGAGCGGAGAAGGCTACCATCGTCTACCGGCGTTCTCGGGTGGAAATGCCGGCCAGGGTGGAGGAGGTCAAGCACGCCGAGGAAGAGGGCATTGAGTTTCACTTCCTTACAGCTCCCGTAAGGTATATTGGAGATGATAAGGGAAGGGTCAGGGCTATGGAGTGTATCCAGATGAGGCTGGGAGAGCCTGACTCTTCTGGTAGACGTCGACCAGTTCCCATCGAGGGCTCAGAGTTTACCATGGAAGTTGACTTAGTGGTAGTAGCTATCGGACAAAGCCCCAACCCTCTCATTCCCCAGACTACTCCCCAGCTTAAAGTCGGGAAATGGGGGAACATCGAGGTGGATTGGGACACCATGGCCACCAGCATGGAAGGCGTCTATGCGGGAGGAGATATTATCCGGGGTGGAGCTACCGTCATATTAGCCATGGGAGATGCACGGATAGCTGCCGATTCGATACATCAATACTTGAGCAATAAAAAAAGAAAGTAGGGGGCCGTTCCTCGAACGGTTCCCATACCTCTTTAAAGAGGGATCAAAATGAGTTGGATAGACGATTACAAGAAAAAGCTGGCAACTGCCGAAGAAGCTGTCGCTGCCATCAAAAGTAAAAATCGCGTCTACATCAGCGGGAATGCGGCGACGCCTTATGTTTTGATGAAGGCTCTGGCTTCAAGGAAGGATGAGCTCAAAGACGTGGAACTCGTCCATGTCCTTCTTATGGGAGAAGACCCCCTCTCCAGGCCTGAGATGGAGGGCCATTTTCGCCATAACTCTCTTTTTGTCGGCCCGGCAGACAGAGAAGCCATTAACGAAGGAAGGGCAGACTATGTTCCTATCTTCCTTCATCAAATTCCAGATCTTTTCTACTCGGATCAGATGCCCTTAGATGTGGCGCTTTTACACCTTTCTCCTCCTGATGAGCATGGGTTCATGAGTTTTGGAGTGGAGGTGCTGGCCTCCAAAGCAGCTACGGAAACAGCCAAGGTGGTTGTGGCTCAAGTGAACGAGAAAATGCCGCGTGTGCTGGGAGATTCTTTCATCCATATTTCCCGGGTGCATAAGATCGTGGAGATCTCTGAAGATTTGCCCCAGCTTCAGAAAAAACCCTTCACTGAAATGGAAAGGAAGATCGGACATTTCATCGCCAAATTGATCGAGGACGGCTCTACCCTGCAGTTGGGTATCGGGGGGATTCCGGATGCTGTTCTTTCAGCATTGAAGGGACGAAAGGATCTGGGCATTCATACTGAGATGGTCTCCGATGGAGTGATGGAGGCTATAGAGTCAGGGATGATCACCGGAGCCAAGAAGACCTTCCACCCTTATAAGGTGATTTTAACCTTTATGCTGGGCTCGGATAAACTTTACGAATTTGCCGACAATAATCCCATTTTTGAAGCCCATCCCACAGATTATACCAATCATCCTTTCAATGTCTCTCGCAATGACAACATGGTGGCTATCAACTCCGCCATCGAGGTGGATATCACCGGTCAGGTCTGTTCCGACTCCATCGGAACTTATATCTACAGCGGTTTTGGTGGACAGGTGGATTTCATCCGGGGTGCGGCTCACTCCAAGGGAGGAAAACCCATCATCGCCCTTCCTTCCACAGCCAAGAGAGGAGAGATGTCGCGAATCGTTCCCTTCTTGAAAAAAGGAGCAGGTGTGGTTACTACCCGTGCGGATGTCAAGTATGTGGTCACAGAATATGGGGTGGCTTACCTTCATGGCAAAAATCTGCAGGAGCGGACAAAGGCTCTGATCGACATCGCCCACCATGATTTTAGAGATGATTTGATCAAGGAAGCCAAATCCCGCCATCTCCTGCAATAGCGGAAAGATGAAACAGTCAGACCTCTTTCTCCCGGAGAAGGGCCATATCGGCACAGATGAATCGGGAAAAGGTGACTATTTTGGTCCTCTGGTTGTAGCCGGGGTTTTCGTCCCGGAAGATCAGGAGGTAGTCCTCAGAGAGCTGGGAGTTAAAGACAGCAAAAAATTATCTGACAACCGGGTTCGTGAATTCGCCGGGCTGATCAGGGAAGGCTACAAGCATTCGGTGGTGGTCATTGGTCCTGAAAAATACAATGAACTTTATGGCAAGCTGCGAAACTTAAACAGAATCCTAGCCTGGGCTCATTCGCGGGCCATCGAGAATATCCTGGAGGAGGTCCACTGCGTCCAGGCCGTCACCGACCAGTTTGGAGACAAGCTTTATGTGCTTAATGCCTTGATGAAGAAGGGAAAGAATATCGAGCTCATCCAGAGGCCCAAGGCGGAAGAGGATATAGCCGTGGCCTCGGCATCGATTCTTGCCAGGGCTGAATTCTTACGGCGGCTCTATTTTCTTTCCCAGGATGTAGGAGTGGATCTTCCCAAAGGATCTTCTCCTCTTGCTGAAGAGGCGGCTGTGATGCTGGTCCGCCAGCACGGAGAAAAAGTCCTCGATAAAACGGCAAAACGCCACTTCAAACTCACCCAGCGTGTATTGGCTGTTCTGAAATGACCTCCCTGACATAAGTCAGAGGACATCGAGAAATCCCGGATGAATAATGCAGGTTAAATCTCATTTATTGCTTGCACTATATTCATATTCACTTTTTTATCTGTTAGGATAGAATAAGCAGAGAATAAAAAAGGAAAGGAGAACGCGATGAGAGAGGGAACAAAGCGGCTCTATTTTGAGAATCCATACCGCACAGAGTTTGAGGCGGAGGTAGTGGAGAGGCTGAAATATGAAGATGCGCCGGCTTTGATTCTCGATCAGACTTGCTTCTATCCCGAATCAGGAGGCCAGCCGGCTGACAGAGGAACCATAAACGGGGTAGAAGTTGTTCATGTTGTTGAAGAGGACGACCATATCCTTCATCTCATCAAAAAAGAGGTGTCATCTGATATGGTGGTGGGAAAAATAGATTGGGAGCGCCGTTTTGACCACATGCAGCAGCATGCCGGTCAGCACATTCTTTCCCAGAGTTTCTACGAGTTGTTCCAGGCAGCGACCCGCTCTTTCCACCTGGGAGATGAGGCCTCCACTGTAGAGATAGATCTGCGAGAGGTTAGAGAAGAAGATGTGGAGAGAGTCGAGAAAAGAGCCAACGCCAGAGTGTTCGAAGACAGGGAGATTAAGTCTTACTTTATCGATGAGAGTGAGGTTGAGAGGATTCCTCTCCGAAGGCCTCCCCAGAAGACGGGGCGGCTGCGGATCGTTGAAGTCGCGGATTATGACTATTCTGCCTGCGGAGGCACCCACCCAAAAAGAACAGGAGAGGTGGGGCTGATTAAAATTTTAAGGTGGGAAAGGATAAGAGACAATATCCGCTTTGAATTTATCTGCGGCCGGAGAGCCTTGGATGATTACATCTGGAAAAACAGGAGCCTCCGCGAACTCTCCAATCGATTGACGGCTCATGAAAGTGATGTTCTTGATTCTGTGGAAAAGCTTTTTGCAGATTTGAAGTCAGAAAAGAGGAAAAACAGAAAGCTTGGAGAGAAGTTACTGCAGTATGAGGCCAGGGAAATCATCCACAAAGCCGGGGGAAAGATCATTAAGAATATATACACGGAGCGAAGCCGGGAGGAGATAAAACACCTGGCTTTGAATATCATCAAGGCCGGAGAATGTGTCATTCTCTATGGGGTGAAGGATGAGAGAGGTGTGCATCTGGTCCTTGCCCGATCGGATGCGGTTGACATCGATTTGAGAGAGCTCATTCCCGAGCTTTCATCTATCATAAAAGGAAAGGGAGGAGGCCGCCCCTCCTTGGTGGAAGTTGCAGGAGAGAAGGCCAATACTCTTCATCACGCTTTAGATAAAGCTTATGAATTCGTCAAAAAAAGAGTGGGGTAAAACAAATAGAGTATTTTAAGTTGGAAACTGATAATATTTGCATCTTCGCCTGATCATTTTTTGAGACGAGCCAAAATTATGAAAGTTATGAAGGTCTGACCCTGATTCTCATTCGTATCTGAGGGAGGCGATGGGCTCCAGTTTGGCGGCTTTCCGGGCAGGAAAGATTCCGAAGAAAAGTCCCACCGAAATAGAAACGAACAATCCCAGAATCACAGACCAGGGGGTCACCGAGGCGGGAAGCGGTGTCGCCGCTCTGACCAGGAAAGCGATGCCGAAACCGATCAAGATGCCCAGGACGCCGCCTACTCCTGTCAAGAAGACCGCCTCAATCAGAAACTGTTTGAGAATATCTCCGTAGCGGGCCCCGATGGCCTTGCGGATACCGATTTCTCTTGTCCTTTCTTTCACCGAGACCAGCATGATGTTCATCACGCCGATTCCGCCAACCAGCAGGCCGATGGAGGAGATGACAATCATCACCAAGTAAGCAGCTCCTGTGAGTTGATTGTAAAGACCGATTATTGTCTCCTGGGTAAAAACAGCAAAATCGTTAGGCTTCCCGAATCCGACTTTACGCCTCTTGCGCAAGATGTTGATGATCTCTTCCATGGCCTCAGGGAGATAACCGTGTTTTTTGGGGGCAGCAGTAATATCTAAATTCTCCAGGTTATAGGGGAAATACTTCATCAGGGTGGTGATGGGGATTCCGGCGAAATTGTCCTGGCTCTGTCCGAATATGCTCCCTCTCCTCTTCAGCACGCCGACAACGGTGAACTTTTCTGGCCCGATTCTGATTTCTTTTCCGAGAGGCTGGGTGTGTGGAAAGAGTGTTTCCGCCAATTCTGATCCAAGGACACAGACTCTGGTGCTATGGAGCACATCTGATTCTGTGATAAATCTTCCTTTTTCAGGAAGATAGACGGAGAGAACCTGGGGGAATTTCTCGTTCATTCCGATGACAAAGGCATCTAGGGTTTTGATGTTTTGGTATTTGATGGTGATGCTCTCATAGACATCGACCGTGAGATCGACAGCCACTGCTCTGATCGAAGAGCTTTCCTTCTCGATGGCTACTGCATCTTCAAATGTCAAGTCTTTTCTCTTCCTTTCTTCCTCAGAGAGACGGCCGATCTGGATTCCTGGTTCGTATTTGGAAACCAAGATCAGATCTGAGCCTATGGATTCGAGCTCACTGAGGAAAGAGCGGTTGAGGCCTTGAATGATGGAAACCATGCCGATGACGGTCATCACCCCGATCACGATGCCCAGGAGAGTCAAGAAAGAACGGAGCTTGTGAGTTTTTATAGAGTCCAGAGCCATGGTGACGATTTCTCTTAAAATTCCCAATCTCATTGTTCCGCTCTTAAAGATTCAATGGGATCAAGCTTTGAGGCCTTGCCGGCAGGATAGAGGCCGAAGAAAAGGCCGACCGAGGTGGAAACCAGGATGGCGATGATAATGGATGCAGGATCGATGGCTGAAGGCAGAGAGGTTGCGGCAGTCACGATCCTGGCGATGATAAACCCCAGAAGAATGCCGATCATCCCTCCTGTTGCAGAGATGGTGGCTGATTCGATAAGAAACTGGAACAGGATATCCATTCTTCGAGCACCCACAGCCATCCGGATTCCGATTTCTTTGGTTCTTTCTGTCACCGAGACCAGCATGATGTTCATGACCACAATCCCTCCTACGAGAAGAGCAATGGAGGAAATGGCGATCATGGCAAAGTAGATGCTGGTGGTGGCGGATTTGTAAAACTGGATAAAGGTCTCGGAGCTGCGAAAGGAAAAATCATCCGGTTCGCCGAAGGAAAGATGACGCCGGGAGCGAAGGATGGTCCTTACTTCTTCCTGGGCATTTTGCATCTGTTCTTGAGAGGCAGTATGGACGGTGATCTGGATAGTTCGGCGGGAGCCGTAAATCTTTTGAAAAGTGGTGATGGGAATGCGGACATAGTCGTCCTGGCTCATTCCCAGAAGCTTCCCTTTCTTCTTGCCGATCCCGATCACCAGAAAATTGGCGTTGCCAACCTTGATCCGCTTTCCCAGAGGATCCAGGTAGGGAAAAAGCTTCTCCACCACGTCAGCTCCGATAATGCAAACGTATCGGGATCGGTCCTCTTCCTCTTTCAAAATGTGTCGTCCTCTCTCCAGCTCCTCAACAGAGCCGATCATGTGCTCTAAGTGAGTGACTCCTCGAATAGTGACATCCTTGAGGTATTGACTTCCGAACTTTACCGTCCGGCTTGTGGTGGTGGTGGCTCCTACCAGCTCACAGGATTGGCATTGGTCTCGGACAATTCTCATATCGTCCAGAGTAAAATCCTTCCGCTTCATCTGTTCGCGGAACTCTTTCAGACTTCTGATAGCCATGGAGAATTTGGCCACAGAAAAATCGTTAGCCCCGTAGAATGCCATCTTTGAATACACATAATTGTTGAGGCCCTGGATGATGGAGACAACGGCAATGATGGTCAAAACGCCGATGATGATGCCCAGCAGGGTCAGGAAGGTGCGCAGCTTGTTGGTCCACAGAGAGCCCATGGCCATGGAGACAGATTCGAAGGCGTTCACTTTTGCCATTTTCAGGTAGCCCTATGTTCTAGAGCCTTTACATTATATATTATACGGGAAGATGAAGGAAAGGTTTTGAAATAGACTCGGGCTTGACAAGAAGGCGTCAGGAAAACAAAATGACAAAAAAATGAAAGCTTTGGTGCTTGGAAATAGCCGACTACATCTCAGAGAAGTTTCCGGTCTCCAGCATCAGGAAAATGAAGCCTTGGTCAAAGTACCCATAGCAGGAATCTGCGATAAATAAGTATAAGGTAGAAAAAGGAGAATCATCTATGTCTGACGAAAAAATGCAAAATTCTTTGGGAGAGCGTGTGCCCTGCTTTTATTTCCGCAGGCCGGGTCCCAAGAACACTGATCAGACTCTGAAAAGTGTCGCCAGGAGGGCAGATGAGCTCGATATTCAAAACATCGTGGTGGCTACAACAACAGGAAGAACAGGAGCCATGGCTTCGCAGCTCTTGACTTCAAAGAATCTGGTGGTGGTCACTCATTCCACGGGTTTTGTCAAACCTAACTTCCAGGAACTTCTTCCTGAGTACCGACAGAAAATTGAAGAAGCAGGGGCCAAGCTCCTTACCTGTCAGCATGCTTTTGGAGGAGCTAACCGGGCGGTGAGGCGAAAACTGGGAACTTATGAGCTTGACGAAATAATCGCTTATACCCTGAGGCTCTTCGGTGAGGGGACTAAGGTGGCAGTGGAAATCGCCATCATGGCTGCTGATGCCGGATTCATCCCTACTGCAGAACCTTGTATATCCATCGGAGGAACTGGTCGAGGGGCGGATACAGCTATTTTGCTGCGTGCGGCCAATGCACAGAATTTTTTTGATCTCAAAATCATGGAGATATTGGCCAAACCTCGAGTATAATACAGGAGGGTATATAGTAAGGAGAATGTATCACATGAACGGAGTGAAAAAAATGAGAAAAAAAATAATCCTGGCTTTAACCTTTCTTTTTTGTCTTTTCTTTGCTTCTGAAGGATTTGCCGAGACCGGATTTTACTTGGGAATTCAGGGGGGATATTCCGCCCAGAAGCCCAGTCTTAAGGATGTGGAATTCAACACAGACGCCACCTTTGTCTACGGATTGCGTGCTGGGATTAGAGTTTTAATGATCGGAGTAGAGGCAAGCTACTTTCAGGCGGCACACAACCTGAATCCTGCCGATATTTTGAGTCTCGATTGGGGAGAGCGCCAGATCGATTACAACTTTATTGGGCTGAACTTCAAGTATTTTTTCCCTCTGGTTTTACTCGATCCTTATATCACAGCCGGCTTTGGCTACTACTCAGCCGATGTCCATGGCATCGACGAAGACAAGAGCGGTGGATACAACGTCGGCTTAGGCGTGGAGGTGAATCTGGGAAGAGTGTCGCTCGTGGCTGAAGGCAAGTATCATCGTGTCAAACTGGACATCGATGAAGAAGAGTTCAAAATCGGAGATTTCACGTTCGTGGGGGGGTTGAGCTTCTACTTTTAACAAGTCTCTTCATCATGGCCAAGTGCATCCGCTGCGGCACAGATAGCCGCCTCATATCTGAGAGCCTGTCTTTGTGCCGAACCTGTATTCTTGAGGATTTTGATTCCCTAAAGTCTCATATCCAAAGGATTCACAGGATTTCAAGAGAGGGCTTTGGCCTTCCCCCTGAGCCTCCTGAGGATGAAGGAGGAATTTCCTGCGGCTATTGTTTCAACCGATGTCTCATCGAGGAGGGTTCAATCGGATACTGTGGAGTGAGGGAAAACCGAGACGGAAAGAAGCTCTCTCCTTCTCCCAGGGAAGGCCGCTATTCCTGGTATTATGACCCCTTGCCCACCAATTGTGTTGCCGCTTGGGTTTGTGCTGGAGGAACCGGTTCCGGATTCCCTGATTACGCTTTCTGTAAAGGACCGGAGTACGGTTACAAGAACCTGGCTGTTTTCTATTATGGCTGCACTTTGAATTGCCTTTTCTGTCAGAACTGGATCCACAAACAGGGCAGGGAGGGAGAGAGACAGCGATCGTCCTCCGAGCTGGCACAAATCGTGGATGAGAAGACTTCCTGTGTCTGTTATTTTGGAGGAGATCCCAGCCCGCATCTTCCCCATTCTATCCGCACCACCCGCCTGGCTATGGCAGAAAAGCGAGGGAGGATTTTGAGATTCTGTTGGGAAACTAACGGGAGCATGAACCGCAGGTTTTTGGAGGAGATCCTCGATCTGGCCCTCGAGAGCGGCGGTTGTGTCAAATTTGACTTGAAGACATATGATTCAAATCTGAACAAAGCTCTTTGTGGCCGGCCCAACTATCAAACCAAGGATAACTTCGAGCTGGCTGCCAGTTGGTTTAAAAGGAGGAAAAAACCTCCCCTGGTTGTGGCCAGCACTCTCCTGGTGCCCGGTTATGTGGAGAGAGAAGAGATTTCAAAGATAGCCCAATTTATAGCTGCGCTGAACCCTGAAATTCCTTATGCCCTTCTTGGTTTCTATCCACATTTTTATTTTAATGATCTGCCCCGAACCTCTCATCGTCACGCTCAAGAATGCAAGCAAGTCGCCATAGAGGCGGGTCTGAAAAGAGTGAGAATCGGAAATATTCATCTTTTGGGGAGAGAATACTGACCATGATGGTGAGACTGAACAAATTCCTGGCTCAAGCGGGGATTGCCTCACGCAGGGAAGCCGACAGGCTGATCACCCAAGGGCGGGTGGCTGTAAACGGTGAGGTGATTTTAACCTTAGGCCACAAGATTGACGCTGGGAAGGACAGGGTGGAGGTGGACGGAAAGAAAGTCAAGAAAGAAGAAATCAATTTGTATCTGATGCTGAACAAGCCGCCTGGGTACCTTGTCTCGCTGAAAGATCCCCTGGGGAGACCGACTATCAAGGATCTGCTTCCCTCTCTGAAGAGCCGTGTTTTTCCGATAGGGAGGCTGGACTATAAAAGTGAAGGGCTTCTGATCTTGACCAACCATGGAGAACTGGCCTTCCGCTTGACTCATCCCCGCTTCCAGATAAAGAAGGTCTATCAGGTCAAGGTTAAAGGAGAACCTGATTCTTCAAAGCTCTCCAGGTTAGAGAAAGGAATTATCCTGGACGGAAAGAAGACCGCTCCGGCCAAAATCAGGCTCCTCGCTGTCTCTTCCAGGGGGAGTTGCCTGCGCATTGAAATTCACGAAGGACGAAAGAGGGAAGTGCGGCGGATGTTCGAAGCCGTTGGTCACCAAGTGAGGGAATTGCGACGGATGAGGTTTGACGGATTGTCTTTAGGAAAACTCAAGAGAGGAAGGTGGCGTTACCTCACTGCTCGGGAGATAGAGATGCTGATGAGTTGTGTCGGATTGAAACCTTCCTTTTATAAATAATAAATAAAGAATAATAAATAAAGGAATAATCTAAAGTCTAAGCTCTTACTCATAAAATAAAGCTCTTCTCTATATAAAGTCTCTACATAAAGCTCTCGGGCCGCGCTAACTTATTGTTTTAAATAAAGATAATCTGTATTAGGGGCTGATTTATGGCCATAGAAGCGCTTTTTTGAGGGTAAAAAACCATTTTAAGGAATTTTGGCTTGCTAATTTCCCTTTCTCTGGGATTGCCCACATACCATATGGGCTTCTATCCGACGGCCATTCAGATGCAGATGAATGATATGACAGATAGGTTCAGAGATAAAATAGCGGTCATAGCGGGATATAAGGAGAGCTTCAATTTAAGCGGACTTTTTTGGGACCAAAAAAGCACATCTAAGCTCAATTTTATATATAAAATGAGCCTTTATATGTTGAAAATAAAGTAATTGGTGCAGCCCGACTACAAATTTACAAACAAATTTACAAAAATTTAAGACTACGAAAAAATCATCCGGACCTTTTGACTTTGCTTACCCGGATTGGACTATTTCTCTTTTTCCTTTTCGCCAGCAGCTGCATAAGTTTTCCAGTTTATGGCTAGCCTGGCCAGCTCTTTATCCACCAGGTAATTGATTGTATTCTCCTCGAATGAGCCATCCTCCTTACGTTTGCCGGCCTTGATCCCGGTCAAGATTTCAATGCCTTCGTCGATTGTCTTGACAGGATAAATGTGGAATTTTCCTTCCTTGACCGCCTCTATCACCTCATTGTGCAGCATCAGATTTTGGGTGTTTTGATGGGGGATGATCACGCCTTGATCGCCGGTCAATCCCTTAGCCTTACAGACTTCAAAGAAACCCTCGATTTTTTCATTCACACCGCCGATGGGCTGAATATCTCCTCTCTGGTTGAGCGATCCAGTCACAGCAATATCCTGTCTCAAGGAAAGATTGGAAAGGCTGGAAAGGATGGCGTAAACTTCGGTGGAGGAAGCGCTGTCTCCTTCTACACCGGAGTAAGACTGTTCAAAGGCAAGGCTAGCCGAAAGAGAGAAAGGCCTGCTCTGGGCATATTTACCCCTAAGATAGCCGCCCAGGATGAGCACACCCTTGTTATGGGTCCGGCCGCTGAGGTCGGCTTCTCTTTCGATGTTGATGACTCCGGCTCTTCCCACCGCTGTCCGGGCAGTGATTCGGGTGGGTTTTCCGAAGGCAAATTCACCCGTGTTGTAGACGGAAAGGCCGTTAACCTGACCGACCACCTTGCCTTCAGTGTCGATCATGATGGTCTCTTCATCGATCATCTCTTGAATCTTATCCTCGATAAGGCTAACCCGCTCAAAACGCTCGTCGATAGCCTTTTCTACATGAGAGCGTTCCACTATCTTTTTCTTCTCTTTTTCTGCCCAGTAACTGGCCTCCCGGATAACGTCGGCGATGATATGGAAACGCGTGGAGACCTTTTTCTGTCTTCCCGCTAACCTTGTGGCATACTCGATGATGGCAGAAATACCTCCTTTATCAAAAGGAAGAAGTTTGTCTTCCTCGGTAATTTTTTTGATAAAGCTGGCGTATTCGGTGATAGTCTGGGTGTCCTTGGACATCTCCGAGTCAAATTCAGCCTTAACCTTAAAGATTTTCTTGAAATCCTCATCCAGGAAGTAGAGGAGGTTGTAAATATAGGCATCTCCGATCATAACCACCTTAACGTCGATTTCAATCGGTTCAGGCTTCAGGCGGCTGGCGGAAATGAGATAGAGGGAGGTGAAATTTTGGATCTCCATTTTCCGGTGTTTCAGCGTTCTCTTAAGAGTGGGCCATACACCTATTTCTACCAGGGCATCCAGGGCATTCATCACCAGGTACCCTCCGTTGGCCTTGAGCAGAGAGCCGGCTTTGATCTTGGCGAAATCGGTCTGCCAGATTCCAAAGCGGTTGAGAGTCGATTCAATGGATCCAAACAGGTTAACATAGTTAGGATTTGTTTCCAAGACGATGGGAGCCCCTTTCTGTTCGGAATTATCGATGAGAAGATTAACTTTGTATTCTAAGAAGGGATCGATGATTTCTCTTTCTTTCTGGTCCTTTTTCTGGGCTTTAAAACGGTCGATATTTTTAACAAGATGGCTCTCCACATCGCTGAGATACTCAGAGATTTTATCCGATTCAAATTTTGACCTTATCTCGGAAATGGCCCCTCTGATAATGGGGGTGATGGATTCTTCATCCCAGTCATCGAGCAACTGGCGAGTGTTTTCTTCGATTTCTTTCATCTGCTCAAAGGCTTCTTCCAGCTTGTCTGTCAACTCCTCATATTTGCTATTCAGCTCCTCCAGTTTTTCTTTGGGGAATTTGCCCTCCCTAACCATAGCTTCTAGGTTTTTAAAAGAAATCGGTTTTCCATCGATGAGAGGAACGAGGTCGGGTCTGACAAAGAGCCCCATCTGAACTTGGATGACGGAAAATCCTTCCTCTGCCACCTCCTCTTCGAATTTTTTCATAATCTCTTTTTGTTTTTTTTGCTGACTTTCGATGATGGCGTCCCTTTTTTCTGTGTAGTATTTGCTCTTGAGGAGAGCGGGAATATTTGTCTCCAGCATTTTGATAAGATGGTCCATGGATTCTTTTAAACGTCTTCCTTCTCCAGCTGGAAGAGTGATCAGCATCGGTTCATCAGGATTCTTGAAGTTATTGACATAGAGAATATCGTCTGGCGGTTTTTTAGCCTTTTCCAATTTTTCCAAGAGCTGTTTGATGGTTGTGGTCCGGCCTGTGCCTACCATTCCGGTTACGAAGATATTGTAGCCGAGGCTTTTGACATCCAGACCAGTCTGGATGGCCTTGATCGCTCTGTCCTGACCGATGGTTCCTTCACAGATCTTGCACTCGTCGCTTGTCTTAAAATCGATCTTTTCCGGGTCAAGTTTCCAGCGGAGTTGATCGGCTGAGAGCTCTTTGAAATTTGAAGCTTCTTTCATCTCGACCTCCTTTACACTTTGGAACTTTTCTTTCTGAAAATGTAACACAAAAGTTGAGATGACTCAATATAACGCAATATCTCGGAAGCACTTTTTTTCGGAATTATGATATTTTCCTTTAATAGAGTACAGTCATACCCATGAGGCTGATGCGACGGTTCCTGTCCGTCCGAAGCCCATAAAGAAGAGGGGGGTCTTGGACGAGTGGGGACCGGTCGTTGTGACTGATTATGTACTCTATCATTAGCTATCAATGAAATGGGAATGCTATTTCTTCCGAATATCTCCGTGCAAAAATAATCTTTATCTGATAAAATAGGAAAAATTTCGGAGGGCAGTGGCGTGAATGAGATTCATATCAAGAAGGTAAACACAAAGAAAGAACTAAAAACATTCATCACCTTCCCTTGGAAGGTTTACAAGAGGGATTCTAATTGGGTGCCTCCCCTGATCTCGGAGATAAAGGAGAGATTGAATAAAGAGAAGAACCCTTTCTTTGAGCATGCCGAAGTGGATCTTTTTCTGGCTTATAAAAATAATGAGGTGATGGGAAGGATTGCCGCTGTTTTGGACCAAAATCATAACCGGTTCCACAACGAGAAAATCGTCTTTTTTGGTCTATATGAAAGTTTCGACGATTTATCCACGGCCTCAACCCTTCTGGAAAGAGTTGCCGAGTGGGGGAGAGAGAGGGACATGGAGGTGTTGAGAGGTCCCATGAACCTTTCCATGAACGATGAATGTGCCTTCCTCCTGGAGGGATTTGATTCCCCTCCTGTGATTATGATGTCTTATAATCCACCTTATTATATTGAGCTCATGGAAAAGTGCGGGATGGTCAAGGCCAAAGACCTTTACGCATTTTACATGACGAGAGATCATGATACCGTTCAAAAGGTCAATGCAATCGTGGAGAGGGCCAAAAAGCAGCTTCAGATAAAACTCCGGAAAATCAGCATGAAAAAGCTCGATGAGGAAGCAAAAAGAATCCAGTACATCTATAATCAAGCCTGGGAGAAAAATTGGGGTTTTGTCCCCTGGACACAGTTGGAGATGGATTACATGATCAACAAGCTCAAACAGTTTGCTGACCCTAACCTGATTATATTGGCCGAAGATGAGAAGGAGCCAGTAGGTTTTGCCTTTGGCTTGCCTAATTACAATGAGGTGTTAAGGAGGATGAATGGCAGGATCAATCCTTTAAGCATCCTTAAATTCCTCATCTACCGCAACAAAATAAAGGGGATGCGGGCGGCTGTCTTTGGAGTGATCAAAAAATACAGGCAGACAGGATTGAGTTACCTGCTTTATTCTGAGCTGGAGAGGAGTGTCATCGAGCAGGGGTACCAGTGGGGTGAGACATCCTGGCAGCTGGAGGATAATGAGGCCATCAACAGGTTTGTAGAATCTGTTGGAGGGAGAGCTTATAAAAAATACAGAATTTTTGAAAAAAGAATAGTCTGAAATGATTTCCACAGGTGAGCCTGAATAATTCATGAATAATCCAGGTATATTCTATAAAAGAATAGAATTTGGATATCAGTGGAGGCTTTATGGAATACAAAAATGTATTGACAAAAAAAGAAGATGGTCTTGGTTGGATCATCATCAATCGTCCGGATAGGCTCAACGCTCTGAATGCGGAGACTATCAAGGAACTGTACCAAGCCTTCCTTTCCTTTGAAGGTGGCTCTGAGGTTAAGGCTGTCATTCTCACAGGCTCTGGAGAGAAAGCTTTTGTGGCTGGAGCAGACATAGGTGAGCTTTCCCGTCTTGATATGTCCACAGGAGAAAAATATGTGTTAGAAGGACAGAAGCTGACCATTCTCATCGAAAACTTCAAAAAACCCGTCATCGCGGCAGTAAACGGGTATGCCCTGGGAGGAGGTACGGAATTGGCTCTTTCATGCCACATCCGCATCGCTTCTGAGAAGGCAAAGATGGGCCAGCCGGAAGTGAAGCTGGGTCTCATTCCTGGATTTGGTGGCACTCAGAGGCTGGCGAGGCTGGTCGGGAAAGGTAAAGCCCTGGAACTCATCCTGAGCGGAAAGATGATTGATGCTCAGGAGGCCTTGACCATTGGTCTTTTGAACAGAGTCGTGCCTCCCGAAGAGCTTTCTTCAACCTGCGAAGCTTTTGCTCGAGAAATCATGGCCAATGCTCCTCTCGCTCTTGAATATTCCATTGAAGCCATCAACAAAGGTTTGGATCAGACTCTGGAAGAAGGCCTGCGCTTGGAGGCCAAACTCTTCGGCAAAGCCTGTGCCACCGAAGACAGCAAGGAAGGAACACAGGCCTTCTTGGAGAAACGAAAGGTAAACTTTAGGGGAAAATAAAGGAGAAGAAAATGCAAGTCTATCAGGGAAAACTACAGGCAAAAGGCTTAAAGATCGGAATCGTTCTCAGCCGTTTCAACCAGTTTATTTCCGATAGACTCCTTGAGGGAGCACTGGATGCATTGAACAAACTGGGTGCTGAGGACGCAGACCTATCAGTCTACAAAGTCCCGGGGGCGTTCGAAGTGCCGTTAGTGGCCAAGAAGCTGGCCCGCGAGGGAAAAGTCGATGGAATTCTCTGTCTGGGTACCTTAATAAGAGGCGATACACCGCATTTTGATTTTTTGAGCGCTGAGGTGACTAAAGGGCTGGCTCAGATCAGTATGGATGAGGAAATCCCGCTTGCCTATGGCATTTTGACCGTGGAAACCATTGAACAGGGGATAGAAAGGGCTGGAACAAAAGCCGGAAACAAAGGCTATGATTCCGCATTTTCTTTGGTGGAAACCATTCAGTTGATGAAACAAGCCGGTCTGAAGTAGGATTGAGTCTTCATGGGCAAGCGGAGGAAAGCCCGGGAGAGTACCTTACAGATTCTTTTCCAGCTCGAGTTTGACGACTCACAGCCTGAAAAGATCATAGAACAATATTGGCAACACAGGAAAGCTACTGAGGAAATCAGGCAGTACACCGACTGGTTGGTCAAAGGAATCATTTCCCATAAGAAGGATATCGATAGAATCATTCAATCTGTCTCAGAGCACTGGCGCATCAGCCGGATGGCTGTGGTCGACAGAAATATTCTGAGGATGGCAGTCTTTGAACTTCTTTTCGAGCAGAATGTCGCTGCGGCCATAGTGATTAACGAGGCTATCGAAATTGCCAAGAAGTACAGTAACGAGCAGGCGGCCACATTTGTCAACGGCCTTCTGGATGCTGCCAGGAAGAAACTTGCATCGGAAAGGAAGACGGACAAGGAAGGAACCGATGATTGAAAAGAACAATAACCTAAAAAATGAGCCTCCCCAAAAAGAGACGCAATCCAGGAAAAGCGACCAGGAAATTGCCCGTGAAACAAAGATGGAAGAACTTCGCCGAGAAGGAGTTGAGATTTTTCCCCACAACATTGGAAAAACCCACTCCATCTTTGAGGTTGCATCCGGCTACTCTTCCTTTTCCAAGGAAGAACTGGAAAAAAAGAAGGTCGAAGTAATGGTCCCTGGAAGAGTGATTTCTATCCGTCGAATGGGGCGGGCCACCTTTTTTCATATCGCCGACAGCCAGGGAAAGATACAAGCCTATATGCGGGAAGATGATGTGGGAAAGAAAACCTACGAATTATTCTCGCTCATCGATATAGGGGACATCCTTGCTGTGAAAGGAATACTTTTCAAGACCAAAACAGGTGAGCTGACGGTTTTTGCCGATTCCTTCACTTTCTTAGCAAAATGTCTACATCCGCTTCCGGAGAAGTGGCATGGTCTGCAGGATATGGAGTTGCGGTACAGGAAGCGATATTTGGATCTTATTGTCAATCCGGAAGAATGTGAGGTGTTCCGTTTGAGGAGTGCTCTCATCTCCAAAATCAGGGAGTTTTTTGACCAAAGAGGCTATGTCGAAGTGGAAACACCTATGATGCAACCTATACCTGGAGGGGCTCTGGCCCGGCCATTCAAGACTTTTCACAATGCCCTGGGCGTAGACCTCTACTTGAGGATTGCGCCGGAGCTGTACCTGAAGAGATTGATTGTCGGCGGATTCGAAAAAGTCTACGAGATCAATCGCAATTTCCGAAATGAGGGAATATCCTCCGAACATAATCCAGAATTCACCATGCTCGAATTTTACCAGGCATACAGCGATTACCAAGATATGATGGAGCTTACCGAAGAGCTGATCATTTTCCTGGCTCGAGCTCTTTTAGGCACGGAAGAAATTGTCTACGGAGAGGAAAAGATTTCTTTAAAAAGGCCATGGAAGAGAATTAAATTCAAAGAGGCCCTTATCCATTACAGTGGAATCGCTCCCCGGCGTTTTGAGGTAGAAAGTGAGTTGATCGAATTGGCCTCAACTTTGGCACCAGACAAGAAGCCCCTTTCTTATGGGAAGGCTTTGGATATCATTTTTGATAAATATGTGAAAGAGAACCTTGTCCAACCCACTTTTATTGTCAATCCTCTTAAAGAAGTCTCTCCTTTGGCCAAGGCTTCTCAAGAGAATCCCGAAGAGGCTGAGCGCTTCGAGTTGATCATGGGAGGGATGGAGATTGCCAATGCATTTAGTGAGCTGTCAGATCCGGAAGAACAGCAGAAGCGATTTGAACAGCAGGCAGAGGAGAGGAAAAAAGGAAGCGAGGAGGCTCACTGGATAGACACCGATTACATTCAGGCGCTCGAATACGGCCTGCCTCCAACTGGAGGGGAGGGCATCGGAATAGACCGTCTGGTGATGATTTTTTCGAACAGAAGGTCCATAAGAGAAGTCATCCTCTTCCCACTCCTCCGCCCGAAATGAAGAGGTCGAGGCCAGACTTGGTCAAGAACAGATGCCTAAAGCAAGCTTGAAGCCTCTAAGCATAATTCAATGATGAAGTTTGATCCTAGTCGAGTTTAGATGAAATACGAATTATTCATCGCCAGGCGTTACTTAACCGCTCGAAGGAAGCAGGCGTTCATTTCGGTCATCACTTTTATTTCCATCCTGGGCATTGTCATCGGAGTGATGGCTCTTGTCATTGCCCTCGCTCTCATCACAGGTTTTCAAGGAGACGTTCAGGATAAAATACTGGGCTCAACATCCCATATCATGGTTTCAGACCTCAGCGGCGAGGGATTGCGAGATTATCCCCAACTGATGGCGAAAATCAAAGACAGAAAGGGAATCGTCTCTGTTTCTCCGGTGGTTTATGAAACCGTCCTTATTCAGGGGCCATACAAAGCTTCTGGGGCTGTTCTCCAGGGAATGGATTTTGAGCTGGAGAAGAGAAGCTCAGCTTGGCTTCAGAATCTGGAAAAAGGCCAGATTCCCCAGCCTGATTCTAAAAGGGAAGGAATCCTCCTGGGAGAAGAAATGGCTTTTCAGGTAGGTGCAGGGGTAGGAGATGTGGTGACGGTTTTGACGTCTTCCTCACGTCTTTCCCCCATCGGTCTTATTCCCAAGACAAAAAAATTTGTGGTGACAGGAATTTTCTCAACCGGCCTCTTTGAGTATGACTCTTCAAGATCCCTGATCTCTTTGGAAACAGCACAAAAATTTCTGAATTTAGAAGGAAGGGTAAGCTTCCTTCAGGTCAAAATTGAGGACATATTCCAGGCCCCAAAGATCGCAAGCCAAATTAAAGACTTAATCCCTCCTGTTGCCTATGTGACAACTTGGATGGAACTCAACAAGTCTCTTTTTTCTGCCTTGAAACTGGAGAAGAACGTGATGTTTCTCACCATCGCTCTCATCGTCTTTGTGGCTGCCTTGAACATCATCGCTACTCTCATCCTGATGGTCATGGAAAAGACCAGAGATATTGGGATCCTGATAGCCATGGGAGCGACTGCCCAGAATATTAAGAGAATATTTTTTCTTCAGGGAGCCATGATCGGAGTTGTTGGGACGGCTATCGGCGTGGCGCTGGGCCTTTTTTGGTGTTGGTTGGCCAATACTTTCCAGCTCATCAAGGTGCCCATGGACATCTATCAAATCGCTTATGTCCCATTTCATATCAAAACATTTGATCTGATCCTCATAGTCGGGATTACCTTCCTGATCAGCTTTCTTTCTACTCTCTTTCCTTCTCATCGGGCTTCTAAGGTGGATCCTGTGGTGGCTTTGAAATATGAGTAGCATCATCAGAACAGAGCGGTTGGCAAAAGATTATGCGTTACCCAAGGGAAAACTTTGCGTTTTTGAAGGGATAGATTTTGGCCTGGAAAGAGGGGACCTGGTGGCTATCATGGGTGTTTCTGGGGTAGGGAAAACCACCCTGCTCAATCTATTGGGCCTTCTGGATAAACCAACTGAAGGGAGAATCTACCTGGACGGAGAGGATATCTTCGTCAAGACCGACAGACAGAAGGCTGAGATAAGGAATCGAAAGATCGGTTTTGTCTTCCAGTTTTATCATCTTCTGCCTGAGTTTACCGCCCTTGAAAACGTCAGCTTTCCGCTTCTGATTAGAGGTGTCGAAAAGAAGAAGGCGCAGAGGAAGGCAGAGGCTATTCTGAAGGAACTCTCTCTAGAAGACAAAGTCCCTCTCAGGCCCAGCCAACTCTCTGGAGGAGAGCAACAAAGAGTGGCTATTGCCCGGGCATTGGTCAACGAACCAAAGCTTCTTCTTGCCGATGAGCCTACAGGAAATCTGGACTGGAAAACAGGACAGATGATCCTTCAGATAATTGGTAATCTTCACGCAAGTAAAGGCCTTTCTTCCATCATCGTGACTCATAATGAAAAAGTGGCGCAGTTCTGCCACAGGGTGTATTTGATGGAAAAGGGAAGCCTGAAACTTTTGCCCCGCCTTTAGAGTTTTAGTTAACGTAGACTCAAAACATACCAATACTTTGTTATAGTATAAAAGAGGTTTTTGGAGATGTCGCTGCTTCCTTCAGATTTTCCACGCCATTCCCTCAAAGATTGTCTATTCCCAAAAACTTCCTTTATGAGGGAAATGCAATTGATTTTATGCAAGCCACACAGGCCTATCTCTTTGAAAAAAAAAGACATTTATGGTATAAGGAAGAAAAAATGAGAAAGTTAATTTTATTTCTGGCTGTTTTCACACTCCCTCTTCTTCTCTACGGACAGGAGTTAGTGGAGAAGATTGAAATCGTCGGCAACGATAAGGTAACTCAGGAGACCATCTTTTACTATGTCTCTTCAAAAGTGGGAGATTATTTGAATGAAGAATTATTAAAAAGAGATTTTAGAGTCTTGTGGTCCACAGGATTTTTCTCCAACATCAAGATCGAAAAGGCAGATGGAACCAGGGGCAAAATAATCAGGATAATCGTGGAAGAAAATCCCATAATCAAGAACATCATCTATAAGACTGGGAAAAAGCTGAAAGAAGACGATATTGTCAACAAGCTAAAGGAGAAAGATGAATACATCCTTCCATATTCCTATTACGATCCCTACAAAATCCAGATGATCGAGACAACCATCAGGGACCTTCTTATAGAGAAAGGTCTTGAAGCCGGAAAGGTCAAAGCGGATGTGGAAAAAGAGGGAAAGCATGAGCTCAAAGTGACTTTTAACATCGACGAAGGACCAAAAATCAAGGTGGGAGAAGTCGTATTCATGGGAAAGCCGAAATTGCTCCAAAGCCGGCTGAGAGAAGCGATGAAGGAGAACAAGAACCACAACGTTCTTTCCTGGATAATGGGAAAAGATGTTTTCAAGATGAATAAGCTGGAAGAAGACTTAGCCAATATCAAGAAGAAGCTTCAGGAGCATGGCTATATGGAAGCAGTAGTGGGAGATCCCCAGATAGAGAATATAACCAAAAGATCTATTTTTTTCAAAAAACAGAAGATGAAAAGGATTATAATTCCTGTTGACGCCGGCTATCACTATATGGTGGGTGACGTAAAAATAGAGGGAAACAAGGTCATGTCCTCAAAGTATCTGAGAAAGCTTATCCAACTGGAGGAAGGACAAATCTACAGCACAAAGGACAGGGAAAAAAGCGTGGAGAAGATTGCGGAACTCTATCAGAATTGGGGCCATCTTTATGCTCAGGTTATGCCTGTAGAGAATCTTGACCCCAAGCGGAAAAAGGTCAACGTCACTTTTAACATCTACGAAGGCGAGTTGGCTTATCTGCATAGGTTGCAAATCCGGGGAAATGCTTACACCAAGGATAAAGTCATCAGGCGGGAATTCCTCCTTAGGGAAGGGGACAGATTTAGCCTTGCTCTCTTCAAAGACAGCATACTGAGAGTCAGACAGCTCGGATTAGTGGACCTGGAAGAGGGCAAACAGCCTGACATAAGGCCCAATCCCGAGGATCCCACTCAAATCGACGTCGCCCTTGATGTTAGGGAGCTCCAGCGAAATAATATCCAGTTCACCGCAGGATACAGCGGATACGAAGGCACTTTTGTGGCCCTCAGTTACTCCACCGTTAATTTCCTGGGCGCTGGAGAAAATCTGCAGGTCATGCTTCAATACGGAAAGAGAATCAAGAACTACATGTTCGGGTTTACTGAGCCCTATTTTCTCGATTATCCTGTCACTCTGGGATTTAACGTGTACAACCGCTATATCAGCTATCCTTGGCCAGCCCTCTTTGATCAAAAGACCAAGGGATTGGACCTGATAATGGGGGCAAGAATCCTGGGCTACTGGAGGACAAACCTTACCTACACTTATGAATATGTGAGCATCAATGTTCCCGACAGTGAGGAGGGCGGGTATGATCCGTCCTACTATTACGGCCGGACAGGTAATTATGCAGTCAGCAGCATTATACCCATCATCTATCGTTCCACAGTGGACAGCCCTCTTACGCCCAGCCGGGGAACTCTGATTTTAGCCTCGTGTAAGTTTGCTGGTTCGTTTTTAGGTGGTAACGTTAGCCTAATCAAGCCGCGCTTCGAGTGGGCTTTCTTCCATCCTATATTCAGGAATCATGTGATCGGGCTCCACGCTGAGTACTCGTTCATAGAGACAATCGGAGAATCAAACATTCCCATTTGGGAGAAATTCTATCTTGGAGGCGAAAGATCCATCCGGGGTTATGATATCTACACTATCGGACCTCGCAATCAATACGGATCCAATATTGGCGGAGATAAGTCCATCGTTATGAATGCGGAATACATCATTCATGTCGGCGGCCCCCTGTATGCCATACTTTTCTTCGATGCGGGCAATTCATTCTCCATGAACCAGAAAATTAATTTCGGGGACCTTTACACATCTAAGGGGCTGGAGGTTAGAGTGTTTGTCCCGGCTTTGAGGGTTCCGTTCAGACTCATTTTTTCCTACAATACACCCAAAATCCGTCCCGATGATTCCAATTTTGCCTTTCGTTTTGCGATTGGCACAACTTTTTAGGTTATAATTAGAGAAAGATTCAAATTAAGGAGGCATGAGATGATAAAGAGAAGCATTCGTACATGCAGTTTTCTCGTTCTTGTTATTGCGGGGTTATTCTCTTTGGCCCTTGCCCAAGAACAGATTAAAATTGGGGTAGTGAATTCCCAAGAAGTGCTGGAAAAGTCTAGTGAGGGGAAAAAGGCCATCGTCCAGCTTCAAGAGAAGGACAGGAGTCAGCAGAGCAGGTTGAGTAAGCTGGATGAGGAAATTCGCCAGTTGGAGACAAAACTGAACACCCAAAGGCTTACCCTGACCAATGAGGCCATCCTTCAAATGAGTTCTGATCTGGAGAAGAAGCGTACAGACAGGAAACGTTTGGCCGAGGATGCCGTGCGGGAGATACAGGATATGCGGCTTCGCCTGTTCAACAAAGTCCAGAGTGAACTTCTTCCCATCATAGAGCAGTTGGGAAAGGAAAGAAACATTGAGATTATCTTCGACTTGGCAGGCAGCGGCGCTATCTACTTCAATCCGGCTATTGAGATGACAGAGGAAGTCATCAAAAGATACGATGCCTCTAAAAGTCAAGAGAAGTAAAAAGAGTTGTTTGACATCGAAAAAATTCTCAATATCCTTCCACACCGTTATCCTTTCCTGCTGGTCGATAAAGTCATAGAGATCCAGAAGGGTAAGTCGATCATCGCTCTCAAGAATGTGACCTACAACGAGCCTTTTTTCCAAGGGCATTTTCCAAATCTGAAGGTGATGCCCGGGGTATTAGTGATAGAAGCTATAGCCCAGGCAGGGGGTATTCTTCTCTATTATTCTATCCCAGAGCCGGAAAACAAGCTTGTTTTTCTGAGCAAAATAGATAAGGCCAAATTTAGAAAACCCATTGTTCCAGGAGATCAAATCAGGATTGAAGTCGATATGTTGAAGCTCAAAAACAGAATCTGTCAGATCAGAGGAAAAGCCAAGGTTGAGGGAGAGGTAGCTGCCGAGGGAGAAATTTTGGCTGCTGTTTTGGATGTCGAGGATTTGAATGAGTAAGAAGGAAGTCTTCATCCATGAGACAGCCAACGTCCATCCCAAGGCCCAGTTGGAAGCCGGAGTCAGAATAGGCCCTTATTGTTACATAGGAGAGAGGGTCACCATCTGCAAGGAGACCGTCCTCGAAGCGAACGTCTTTATCTCTGGGAAGACAGAAATCGGGGAGAAGTGTTTTTTCTCTCCTTTCTCCTCCATCGGAACTGAACCGCAAGACGTGACCTATAAAGGGGAAGATACCCTCACCAAGATCGGCGATCGGAATGTCTTCCGGGAATTCATCACTGTCAACCGAGGCACGGTCAAAGGAGGAGGAAAAACCATCATCGGCAGCAGCAACTATTTCATGGCTTACTCTCATGTGGGCCACGATTGCATGGTTGGAAGTGAAACCGTCTTCACCAACGGAGCCACTTTAGGAGGACATGTCACCGTTGATGATTATGTGACCGTGAGTGCCTTCAGCGGAGTTCACCAGTTCTGCCGGATCGGCAAATATGCCTATATCGGGGGATTTTCTGTCATCACTCAGGACGTTCTTCCTTATTGCCTGGTGGCAGGAAGTCGCCCCGCTCTTATCTATGGGCTGAACGTGGTAGGGCTTCGGAGGAAGGGTTTTTCCAGGGAGAGAATCAAAAATCTCAAGGAGGTGTTCAGGATTATTTTCTATTCAGACCTGAATACCGCACAGGCCATAGAAAAGATCGAACAGGATACAGCTGCCAGCGAAGAGCGCAAAGAGATCATCGGCTTTATCCGAGCTTCGAAAAGAGGGTTCATCAAGAAAACGGGTGAAGAATGGAAAGTCAACTCGGGATAATCGCCGGTTCGGGCGCCCTGCCTCTCTTGGTTATCCAGGAAGCTCGAAATCAAGGATACAGCTGCGCGGTGGCTGCGATTAAAGGAGCCGCTGAGAATACATTGCAGGAGAGAACACAGCTCCTAGAGTGGTTCGATGTGGATGAAATAACTAGAGTCGTCTCTTTTTTTAAAAAGCATGGAGTCCAGGAGGCTGTCTTTGCGGGAAAAGTGGACCACCGGATTATTTTTCAGAAAAAGAATTTGGATGAAGAATCTTTTACCTTAAAAAACAAAACTCCCTCGGCCCTCTTAAAAACGGCTATCCATTATATGACTCAGGAAGGGATAACCATCGAGAATCCAATAAGATTCCTTTCCTCCTTCCTCTGTGATGAGGGCATCCTGACAGAAACAGAGCCTTCTTCGGAAGTGGAAGAGGATATAGTTTTTGGCTGGAAGATGGCCAAGAGTGTGGCTGATTTAGATGTCGGCCAAACCGTCGTCGTCAAGGACAAATCAATAGTGGCCATAGAAGGAATGGAAGGCACGGATGAGGCTATAAAGCGAGGGGGAGAACTTGCGGGAAAAGGCACGGTAGTGGTCAAAGTGGCCCGCACAAGACAGGATTTCAGGATCGATCGTCCCGCCGTTGGCTTGGATACAGTAAAGAGTCTTGTCCAGGCAGGAAGTCGTGCTCTTTGTTTCGAGGCCCAGAAGATGCCTTTTTTCCAGAGGCAAGAAGCCGTCTCCTTGGCTAATACTCATAAAATATCTATAATAGCCAAAGAAGATAGTAGGTTGAGGTAAAGTAGCCATGGATAAGGTCAAAGTGGGGATCATCGGTGTAGGATATCTGGGAATGCAGCATGCAAGGATCCTTTCCTATCTGGAGGAGGCCGAGCTCAAAGGAGTGGCGGATATCAATTTTCGAAAGGCCGTAGAGATCGGCAACCGTCATGGCGTGCAGTACTACCAGAATTATGAGAACATGTTGGATGAGATCGACGCTGCTATCGTTGCTACACCTACTTCTGAACATTTTTCCATTTCCATGAAGTTGCTTAAAGAAGGAAAATCTGTCTTGGTGGAGAAACCCATCACTGAAACCATAGACCAGGGTGAAGAGCTGGTGACTATGGCCAGCAAGAACGGTTTAGTCCTCCAAACCGGGCATCTGGAGAGGTTTAACCCGGCAGTGGAAGCTATTGAAAACCTGATCAAGGAGCCAAAGTTCATCGAGGTCCAGAGGCTGGGGTCATTCTCTGCCCGTTCCTTGGATATCGATGTGGTTCTTGACCTCATGATTCATGATCTGGATATCATACTTGCTCTAATTAGGGACGATGTGAAGGCCATAAAATCCTCCGGCATCCATGTGCTTTCAGAAAAGATCGACATCGCCAACGCCCGTCTGGAGTTTAAATCTGGCTGCATAGCCACCCTCACCGCCAGCCGTGTCCACCAGGGAAAAGTCAGGAAGCTTCGTATATTCGAGCCCACTTCCTATTATTCCATCGATTATATTGACCAGGAAGTAAAAGTGTTTGCTCTCGACGGAAGCCAGACCGATATCAAGACTTTGAAGATCAAGAAAGAAGAGCCCCTGAAGAAGGAACTCGAGAACTTCTTCATGTGTGTTCGGGATAAGAAAACGAGCAAGGTGAGCGGAGAAGAAGGGCTTCGTGCCCTCAAACTCGCCTACAGAGTTCTCGAAGACATAGAAATATAAAGCAGCAGAGAGGCAACGGGATCAGGCTTTCATAAGTTTCATAACCATCTCTTCAGTAACAGCGTTTCTCTTGGGTGCGTGCTGACTATTTGATTATTTTAACCGGTTGATTGGGTTTCGGATTCTCGTCGAGTTGCATGCCATTGAGAATGGCAATCTTGGGCCACAGTTCCTTTTCCATTCCAGCCTTTTCGAAAATCTGGCGAAGATTCTCCTTCCCGTTGGCCCGGATCAGTTTAATTCTTTTGGGTTTTCGGTTGAGACGGACTTCATCCCGAAGTTCATCGAAGGACTGGACGATAGACTGAAATGAGGGCTCGAATTTACGGAAATCAAAGAGAGTGCTCAAAGCGGTGAAAGAAAAAATGTAGTCGCCCTTCTTTATGCAGGTGAGCCGAATCCTCAGGTCTTCCTTTTCTTCCTGAATGACGTCCAGGAGTATCTGATGGACAGGAAGAGAGTTAATGGTGAGGTTTTCCTCGCCAATAAACTGTCTTTCTTTGATGGAAATGGCTTTCTTTTGGGCATAGTCGGAGAGATTCTCTGAGCTTTTATCTGCTTGGAGGACTACTGCTGCATTGCCGTCTTTTGAACTCATCACTACTTGAGATGGAGTGTTCTTCAGTTCCCATTCTTCGGGAATGGAAAAGGAAAAGCGGAGCTGGGAATGGTAGAAGGTACTCTTCTCTACAAAGCCCTGCCGGGGATCATCGCCGAAGACGATATTATCTATCTGAGAAAGATAGGGGTGATCTCGAACCTGAAGAGATTGATCATCGGCCCTCAGCATCCCTTTCACGTTTTGAATTCGTTCTTGATTCAGGGGATGGGTAGAGAGGAATCCCGGAAGGCTCGCTCCCTTGGAGAGATCTCCTAGTCTTTGTAAGGACGCGAAGAAATCCACCATCTCACCGGGGTTGAAGCCAGATTTTCTCGAATATTCCACTCCCAGACGATCGGCTTCTCTTTCATCGTCCCGGCTGTACTTGAGAAAGAGAAGCTGAATGCCCAGGCTGGCCACACCGGAGATTTTGGCGAATGTCTCGCTCAAGGCCCCCCCTACAGAAAGTCCCAGCTGGACCAGGATTAGCTTGCTCATCCGTCTGACGCTGTGGCGGGCGTTGATGTGGCCAAGCTCATGGCCCAACACAGCCGCCAGTTCCGCCTCTGAATTCATCAAGGTCAGGATGCCCCGGGTGACGTAAACGTACCCTCCAGGAACGGCAAAGGCATTCACCACCGGAGTGTCCAGGACTGAAAAGTGGTAAGTAAGATGAGGGCGATGAGTGTGGGGCACAAGCTCCTCTCCCACCCGCCTCACATATTTTTCCAGCGAAGGGTCATCGTAGATTCCGTATTGGACCCGGATCTCTTTATCTGTCTCTTCTCCTAATGAAATCTCCTGGCCTTCTGAGATGAGGCTGAGCTCTTGTTTTCCGGTGACCGGATTCACTGCGCATGATACGGCAAGAAGGATGAGAAAGAAGCAAAATAAGCTAACGGATCTTTTCATGGCATATAAAATCAAGGGACACGTTACCGATCCTGGAAGATTGGTACATGTCCCTGGTTTTCTCCCTTGATTTTCTCCTCTATTCGCTCATCTTGAAGAAGGAATCCTCTAATCCTGTGTTAAAGTTCATTCCAGTCAGGGTTATGGTCATGAACTCCTCGCCGTCCTGATAGGAGGTGATGGTGTGGGGAATCATCATTCCCTCCACCTCTTTATAATCGGAGAGAATAGATTCCTGTTCTACTTCGACACTCATCTGATTCAGCGTGAGTCCCTTGGTTTTGTAGACTAGATAAGTTTCGGGATCAAGGTATATGGTAGACTTGTAGCCGTCAGAATATGTTTGTTCCAGAACCAGATACTCTTTCTCTCCGATTTTTTCCTTGCCTGCGTAATTGTAGGTGATTCCGTATTTTTTGGGATTGAGGAGCGCATCATTCCCCAACGCCTGTCGCTTCATGTACACTGTTTCTTTTTCAGGCATCTTGGCTGTCTCTCCAGTTTGGGGATTAGTCGTCCAGGCTGTCTCTCCGTCGTAGGCCTGGGTGAAAGTCATTCCCATAACCTCGGCATCTATCCGCATCATATTGGGTTCCTTCTGGTACATGGAAGCTGCACCCGAAATGCCCATCTGGATCATTTCGATGGTGCCGGTAAAGGTCGAGTCCTTGATCTTGGCCAGGGCGTCTCTTCCTCCCTGAGCTTGGATCATTTTTTCCACCACTTCTTCAGTGGTCTGGCAAGGAGCTGAAACGGCCAAGCTTAAAAGGAAAAGGCTTAAAACGCTTAATGATATGATTCTTTTCATCACTTCCTCCTTTTTTTATTCATTCTGTGGATTGGACTTTGGGTTTCCCAACGCCCAAATTATCATAGTTCAAAGCCGCATTAAAAAGCAAAAAGAAACTTCCCTGGGTTTGGAAACGCCACATAGGGTTGATGGCAAAAAAAAGTATATGGCCTTTGCCTAATGGGACATCAACTACTGCGGCTCGATTCTGAAGGTCTTCTTCTCCCGCCAGCATGCCGCTTACCAAGAGTTTTTCTTTACGGGCGAAGCGCAGAATGACTCTGATTGTGGTCAAATCAGGAGGCATATAGAGATTGAGCATATCGCGGAATTCGGGAGGAATACCGGTCCCTGCTCCTTTGATTTTCGGGGGCTTGTGGGGCCGACCCTGGATGACATCTGGATCTTCTAGGCTTCCCCGGCCGCTGGCTCTTTCCTTAGCTTCGCTGTCCATCATGGCCTCCAGGTCTATTCCTCCAGTAGCTGCCTTCATCCCCGTCTCAAGCACCGGGGCTCCGTTGAAATGCACAGCCAGAGTGTGGTCGTAACCGTAGGCAACAGGGCTGTTGAGATCGCTGAAGCGTGCTTCTAAGACTGAGCCGGCGGTTTTAAGCTTTGTGGGCTTGATGACAGCAACGCTTTCCGCTAATCCATAGTCGATAGGAATGCTTGCTGTGTTGGTGATGGGAACAAACAGACCGCCATCCTCGATGAATTTTTTAAGATGAACGACTCCCTCCAGTCCCATGCCGCCCCGGATGTCGTCGCTGGAGTCCGGGCCGCCGAGATGAGGATATTTTTCCGATTTTTTCCAGGGTATGGGGGAATTGCCGCTGATTCCATTGACCAGCCGCTGGGCTTTGCCGAACATCACAGGCGGGAAAATAATCACATCGTACAAACTTTTTAGATCCTTGGTATCTCTTATGTCATGGACAGAAATGTAAGAGTAGGGAATACCCAGCTTTTCAAAGGCAAGACGGAACCAGCCCTCATTCTGGGTGAAAATCCAGGTGTGGAGGATGGCGATTCGAGGAACAGCGAGAGGATGAGTTTTTACCTTGGGCATGGATTTGACTCCGTGAGCGGTGAGCCCGAGTTCTTCTACGATTTGTTTGAGGCGGCTGGCCATATCAGAGGGATTTTCCTCAACAGGAATGATGAAGGTTCCGGCGTTGAATCTTTTATCGTCGACCTTGAAGCTTCTTTCTGCGGCCAGCATCTTCACATCTTTGAGGGCGAAGCGGAGATTCATCAGAGTGTTTTCGGCTGTATGATTGATGAGGAACGCCACGGCTTTTTCAGGCTGGAGCATGCGGCCTTGAATCTTGACGTTTTCTTCAAGAAGTGTCATGGGAACATCAAGAATTTTTTGTTCCACTATCCGCCTGATTTCCACATTGTGTAAAGCTCCTAGTGTCCATCCTGTATCATCATATGGACGGGGATCGGTGGGGTTGTAATACTGGATGTCAAGGAGCATGTCAGCACAGCGACTGTAAGGCTGATCCATACGGATGATATAGCTTGCGGGAGGATATTTTTCTTTCTCGATGGTGAATTCCTCCTTGGCTCGATGGACCTCAACACCATGTTTTCTCAACAGGTTAACCAGATCAGCTGCAGCTAAGGGGCGTTTTTCTGATAGGATGACCCAACCTGCCGGGCCTTCGGTGGTGGCTTTGGCCACGGAGCGTTTGCTTTTGAGGTAGAAATTCCTTAAAAACTTATCATGGTTGTCAGCCGTGTGCTTTAAAGCAAAAAGCAGAGCACTCTGTTGGAGGTTGATATTGTTGCGGAATGACCATTTGACTGCGGATAGAGGAGGATTGGGCCTGAACCAGGCCCTTTGCGACTGTCTTCCCACATTGCGGACCATGGTATCCGCTCCTGTCCCTCCGAAAGTCTCATAGAAGCGTCCAGTGGAGTTGTGGAACATGGCAACATAGAAGGCATAGCTGGGGGACCAGCCATCGAAGAATCCGTGTGTCCAAACTCCTGGCACATCACGTTTTGTCATTTCTGAAATCTCAGCATAAGCCAGCTCCTGCCATTCGTTTATGGTTATGGGATCGAGCCAGGCGTTATAGGGACCGGTTCCGGTTGAAGTATAGAGGTAAGGTACAGATTCATGCAGGTCATGCATGATAACTGGATGCCATTCGAAGTACGTCTTCATCATGTTTTCCGTCAATTTGAGGGCGAGGCCGATGTTATCTCGGTTGTTGTCATGAGCCACATAGTTTCCCCAATAGACAAGAGGAAGAGTTTTCTTGTCCTTGTGTTCCTTTTTGTAACGGTAAGTGTCTACATAACGGTCTCTGCCATCGACTTCAAGGATAGGTGTGATGAGCACAATCATGTTCTTGCGGATGGTCTGGAAAAAGTCCTTTTCATCCACGGCCAGACGATAGACAAGCTCCATCAACATTTCCGGAGAGCCGCATTCAGAGGAATGAAGACCGCCGGTGATCCAGTAAATTGGAATTCCTTCGGCTATAAGCTTATCTGCCTCAGATTCTTCGATTTTGCGGGGATCCGCCAGAAGCGTCATGATTTCTTTGATTCTTTTCAATCTCTCGATGTTTTTCTCATCCGAGACTGCAACTGTGATCATCTCCTTTCCTTCATCACTCAGACCGGAGGAGAAGGCCATGACCCTTGAGCTTTTGCCCGCCACAGCTTTCATGTAGCGGTTTATCTCGTCTGTGTAATGAAGAATATCAGGAGCACCTATGACTTCTCCCAGGATTTCTTTAGGGTTTGGGATTGGCGGAGATGCAGGAAGATAATCCACCAGCTCGGTGAGAAAGAATTTTTCCGTGGTGTATTCAAGGATCTTCTGGGTGTATTCTTTATCAACTTCCTGGCGGGCGGTGAGAGTCATGGGCAAGAGAAGAAGGCAAAGGAAAATAAGAAGGATGGGACGAGTTGATTTTTTAGAAAAGCGATTCATGGATGCCTCCTTAGATGATGATTTCTTTTAGCCGTATGAAAAGATCAACTGTTTTCATTTTTTCTGGATTTTATAATAAATCACGGACTTTTCAAATAAAAAAGACACGTTTGAGAGAAGGGCTGGACAATTGCTTCCTTTTCCTCTATTCTAACAAGTTCTTGAGAGACGAAAATGAATACTACATGTTGTATAGAAAATAAGATGATGTATTATATATTGAATTTATTCCTTGACATAAGGACAAAGTTTCTTCTATAATCACGCCAGGATAAGTCAGCTCATGAAAATCACCCCCCGCAATCATTTCAATTTCACTGCCGTACTCATCCTGTCTTTCTTTATATTAGGCGGCCAACCTGTTAAGTTCGGCACAGAAAAAACCTTTTTTCACGGCTATCTGATCGAAAAGCCGATCATAAAGATCGGGCTAGGAGTAAACTTAAGCGATATAAAAATCACTGCCTCTTCCGGGATGAAGATTTATGAGGTCAATGCTAAGTACAAGATGATCGCAGATGATGCCGATGAAGTTCACATCAAAGGTAACAAGGAAAAGCTGACGGAGAAATTCCTCCTCCAAGTATTTCAGACCAAAGATAAGGAAGAGGCCGAACTCTATGCTGAGGAGTTAAAGACAAAAGTCGATAACAAGATATATGTGACAGAGGACAGAGAGAACGAAATCGGCGGTTTTTATCAAGTCAAAGTAGGGGATTTTCTGACCAGAGGAGATGCCTTGAGCTTCATCAAGAGGCTCAATCAAATCGGGATCAAGGAAAGCTGGATTCTTTGTGAGGAAATCACCGAGGACAAAGCCAAGCCGCATTGGATTCTAGTCAACGATGAGCTGAAGAACCTTCATGAGACCACAGTTCTCTATTTCATCCCCAAGAGCAAACAGAGTTATCTCTCCTACAACGGTAGAGATTACCGTGGCATTTTTGTACTCAAAGCCAGTCCCAAAGGGCTGGTGCTGATCAATATTCTGAATATTGAGAATTATCTAAAAGGGGTGGTGCCCAGCGAGCTCTCCCCTTATGATTTCCGTGAGCTGGAGGCTCACAAAGCCCAGGCTGTGGCTGCCCGCACTTATGCCATCAAGAAATTAGGCATGAACGGTGATCTGGGATTTGATCTGTCAGACACTCCTCTTATGCAATTTTATTCGGGGATGAGTGCTGAGCATCCCCTCAGCACCTTGGCCGTAGCGATGACGCGCGGTGAAGTGGCTAAGTATAAGGGAGAGCTGATCGATGCCCTCTACACCAGCACTTGTGGCGGCATGACCGAGGATGTGGAGAATGTATTTGGAGGCCCCTCTTTTCCTTACTTGAGAAGCACTGAGTGCGTTTATGAAAAACAGGAAGAATGGGAGCTTATCGGCCGGCCAAGAGTCCCACCCATTTTAGTAGAAGGGATAAATATTAACTCTGCAGTAGCGCGACTCATCAGCCTGAAGATCATCCCCGACCAGATTGATCCTGCTTTCTTCCAGAAAGAAGCTTCCTTTGAGGAAGCCACATCCTGGATAACAAATGCTTTGGGCTGGCTGGGTAAAAAGAGAAAGAATTTCCGAACCCAGCCATCTACCCTGAATATGGCTGCTTTTGTTAGGCTGGTAGGTGATGCATTCGACTGGAATGAAAGAGTAGAGAATCTCTTGATTGAGAGTGAGAAGGAATTCATCCTCAAGGATTACGAAAAGTGGAATGGTGAGGATGGGGATAAGTTGGCCTATATGATCCAGTCCGGGATCTTCTCTTCATCCCAAAAAGTGAGAGAACCAGAGGCGGTTTTGAGCCGAGGAGAACTGGCCTACTATTTGAGTAAAATCATCAAAAGCTACCGTGACTTGGCTGACTCAGGAACACTCATCAACTGGGGACAGAATCATGTATATGTAGAGGAAGAAGGGGAGGTGAAGGATTTGAGCCTTTCTCCTGATATTTTTTTGCTGAGAAACAATGATGGTGAATGTGGCTTCGCTCAGCGGGTTTCCATCATGAGAGGGGACACAGTGAGATGGATCGCAAACGATGGAGAAGTCAAACTGCTCGAGGTTGTCTATCCCCCTTATTCCAATATCCTGGACAGAAGTTCTTCTCTACATCGCTGGCAAGTACGCAAGTCGAGAGAGAAACTGGAAAAAAGGGTGAATGAATTTTATCCTATCGGAGAACTTCATGATTTGATTATTCAGAAGAGAGGACAGTCAAAGAGAGTAATCGAACTCCTCATCAAGGGGAGCGAAACCCAGGCTCTGGTCAAGGGATTCAAGATTCGCAGAGTTCTAGGTCTGAAGGAGATACTTTTCGTTGTGGATAGAGAGTATGATGATACAGGCCGCATAACCCATTTTGTTTTCAGAGGGAAAGGATGGGGTCATGGTGTAGGACTCTGTCAGGTTGGTGCTTTCGGGATGGCTCGTGCCGGTGCCGATTACAAAGAAATATTGAAAAAGTATTACCGCGGGATTAAAATAGACAAAATCTATTAAACCAGATAATCCAAAAAGGCGGAAAAGTAATGGACCAAGAGACATTAAAAAAGGATCTCATCCGACTTGTTAAAGAAAAATCACTGATTACCGATGTCGAGAGAGTCCTTACTTCTGGAAGGGTGAGTAATTATTATATTGATGCCAAGATGACCACACTCGATCCAAAGGGAGCAAACCTGACGGCTCGTCTGTTCCTGGAGGTGCTTAAGTCCTACGATATCGATGCTATTGGCGGGTATACTCTTGGTGCTGATCCCATCGTCAGTGCAGTGGCGGCATTAAGTGCGGAGACGGAGCGGCCCCTTCCAGCTTTTATTGTCCGTAAGGAGCCCAAGAAGCATGGGGAGAGGAAAATGATTGAAGGTCCTTTTCAGCACGGCTGGAGAGTGGCTGTTGTTGATGATGTAATCACCACAGGCGGGTCCACTCTGAAAGCATGTAAAGCCGTAGAGGAAGAAGGCGGTGAGGTGGTTGTGGCATTGGCTCTGGTGGACAGGTTAGAAGGAGGAAGGGAGAATCTAGAAAAGGATGGCTACACTTTTGTCTCTCTGCTTACCAGGGATGACCTTCTCAGATAATTGCGGCTTTAATTATTTGGAGTTGGGGGATCCTTTTCTCAGGGCATAGACCTTATCGATAACGGTCTGCAATTCGTTTTCCTCTATGGGTTTGGAAATGAAGAAGGAGGGCTCTGCCCTCCTGGCTCGCTCCAGGCTTTCCTCATCGGATAAGGCAGACATGTAGATGATCGGAATAGAAAAATGTTCTCGGATCTTCTTTGCGGTCTCTATACCGTCCATGTTCTCCTTTAGCCTGATATCCATCAGGATGATATCAGGCTGACGCTCCAGGGCCTTCTCGATCGCTTCCTGTCCCCTGGAGGCTATCGGTGAGAGTCCATATCCCAGTCTGAACAGCATGCCCTGGATGTCTCTTGCCACAATGCTTTCGTCCTCGACGATCAATATCCTCAAATATTCTTTTCTGAAAGCCATTTTTTTATTTAGGGATGCCAAAGGTGATGATGAAAGCTGTGCCCTTCTCTCTTTTGAGTTCGATCGAACCATCGAGCTGGTCTACCAGATCTGTCACAAGTTGCAGGCCGAGTGATTCGCTCTTGCAATAGTCAAAATCTGGCGGCAAACCCACCCCGTTATCGCGCACAACGAGAGTTGCCCGCCCCTTGTTCTCACAACAAAGGCTGAGGCATATCTCATCTTTGGACTCTCTTTCCACTTCCCTTGC
>Ga0315551_10000405_pt1 | contig 35020 bp, 31 predicted proteins | sample SalMarSW160290MG_FD_203678 | JGI IMG/M metagenome (GOLD analysis project Ga0315551, IMG submission 203678) | Salt marsh sediment microbial communities from the Plum Island Ecosystem LTER, Massachusetts, United States - Salt Marsh Sediment SW1602-90 ...
GCCTCAATCGTCCCCATCTGCAGCGCGGTGTAGACCTCGGAATAGGCAATCGGAACTATATTCGCCCCCAGGGATTTGCCTGCGTTAATCCAGTCCGGGGCGTTGGGCATCCGCAGGATCATTCCTTCCATGTCCTCCGGTCTCATGATCGGCTTTGTCCATTTCGTGTTGATCGTCCGCGATCCTTGAGTCATCGCTGCCAGGGGAGTATAGCCGCAGGCGTCGGAAACCATCTTGTAGAAGTCTTGGGCGACTTTGGAATCCAGTGCAAAGACTTTCTCCATGTGGTCGTAGCTCGTGAAAATATACGGAGCGGCAAACATGCTGGCTGCGGGAAGATACGGTCCCATGTCCTGAAACGCCAGAGTCGACAGATCCAGGTCACCGGTCATCATGGCGGTGACCTCCCCTTCCTGGGTGAACAGCGTGCCGCTGTAGTAGGTCTCCACCTTGATCTGGCCGCCGGAAAGCTCTTCGATCTTCTTGGCGAACGCCGTTTCGGTAATACCCTGCGGATGCTCTTCATTCTCAAGCTGATTGTACTTCAGAACGAAAGTCTTCTCCGGTTCGCCGCCTGCCATTGCTAGTGCCACAATGACAACCATGAAAACCATTGCCAGAATGATCTTCTTCATCCTTTTTACCTCCTCAAATTTTTTCATGGAGCAACGCTCCATTTTTAATGCCGATTCATATGCAACAACCGGCCCTATACCTATTAAAATATATTCTGATTATACTCTTATTATTACTCCATAATATCACGAACATGACTGTTGTCAAGATTTTTTTACATTAATTTTGAACGGGGAAGAGCGAATATCCGGCTACCCGGTGTCGAGGGAACAGGGCAGCCCAGACAAGCGAACCAAACAAAGGAGGAGTAAATCATGAGCAATCCCACCGGCAGGGAAAGAGTGGCTGCGGCCCTGGACCACAGAGAAGCCGACCGTGTGCCGATCGATGTAGGCGGCAGCCGGGTATCGGGAATATCGGCTATCGCGTATAAGAATCTGTTGAGGGCGTTGGGTCGAAACGAGGAGATCAAACTCTACGACATCAAACAGCAGCTGGCCATGGTTTCCCTGGAAATCGCGGAGATGCTCGGCTCTGACATCGTGCAGCTGACCCGATTGAGCCCCACCACGGGTATGTCCTTTTACAAGATAGACCGCTGGACTCAAGGAAGGCTCACCGACGGGAGCCCCTGCCTGGTGCCCGAAGGATACGAACCCGTTTTGAAAGAGGATGGTTCGGTCGAGCTCATTCATGAAGGGAAGCTCTTCGCGCGCCGTCCTTCGGGAAGCCTCTACTTCGATACGATCACCGCACCTCTCGAGCATGCGGAAACAGCGGAGGACATCGATGCTTATATCTGGCCCGATCCCTGGTCGGAAAGAGAAACCGAGTTTATCAACGCAGAGATCGAGCGTCTCTACCACGGAACCGATAAGGCATTGTTTGCGGCGCTTCCTCTCTACGATTGTTCGTTTCTGGAACTCGGGCAGACCATGTTCGGATTCGAAACCTTGCTCATGAACTTCATACTTAAACCTGATCTGATGCACCACTGGCTGGACAGAGTTCTCGAGCATCATCTTTCGACCTTAGACAGATTTCTTCCTTTAGCCGGCCCGTATATCAGCGCCATTCAGATGAACGATGATTTGGGGGCGCAGGACAGCCTGCTCATCTCCCCGGATGTCTTTCGGGCCTTTTTAAAGCCGCGAATGGCCGCCTGGATATCCTATGTGCGGCAACGGTGCGACGCAAAAGTCTTTCTCCATTGCGACGGTGCAATCAGCGAGATAATGGATGATTTGATAGAAATCGGGATAGAGATACTCAATCCCGTTCAGACGGGGGCAAGGGGCATGGAACCGGAAAAGCTCAAGAAACGGTACGGGGATAGACTGTCCTTTTGGGGCGGGGGAGTTGAAACCCAGACCACTCTTCCATTCGGATCAGTCGAGGAGGTTAGAAAAGAGGTGGAAGAGAGAGTCCGTCTTTTCGGTCCGGGAGGAGGCTACGTTTTTGCCACGATTCACAACATACAGTCCGATGTCAGCCCGGAAAAAATACGTGCCGTATTCGATACAGCTAGAAAAGCAGGGGTTTATCCGCTCGAATAAGGCTCTCTGGCCCTGCCTAAAGCCGTCCTTCTCCAAGAAGCGTCCGAAAGAGATCCGCGGTGCGCTTTGCCCCTTCCTCATAACTCAGCGGATGAAAGGGTCCGATCAGCGCCTGGAGTCCCGCATCCGTTACATCGTTAGCCATTATATTTCTCTGCTTCGCGCAACCGATCTTACCCTTCGATAACGGGAAGATCTCTTCGATCACGGAGATCATATCGTCCACCTCGAGAACCTCTCCGCGCATGTTGTAGGAGGGCGCACCTTCGGGTGCCTTCAGGGCGCAGGCAATGAAAGAATTGGCAACGTCGTCGGCATACTCCATGTTCGCCACACCTCTAAATCCGATTTCATAGGTCTGCCCGAGCATCGCCGCTTTGATCGCCAGCGTCGTCCCCGCCGTCAATCCTCTGTCCCGACCGACGCCGTATACCACTGGGGGCCTCAAGCCGACGCTCCGGATCCCTTCATCCTGCCAATAGATCCGAGCACACTCCTCGTTCGTCACCTTGAACACGCCGTAGAGGGTGCCGGGGATTCGCGGAGCCTCATCCCCGATGGGATGAGTACCGTAATCCTCATCCGTACCCAGAACCGCTCCCGAGGAGGCGTAGACCAAGCATTTTACCCGATCCTTGCATGCCTTTATCGCTTCGAAGACCGTAAGTGTGCCGACCACGTCGACGGCGGCTCCGAGGATCGGTTTTTCCCTGCACTCGGGTGTTTGAAGTCCCGCCAGATGTATCACATGAGAAACAGCTCCATTCTCCAACAGCTTCTTGATTTGCCCGAGGTTGTTGATATCACCACGAACGAAACGGATATCTTTCAGCTTCTGCGGATCCAACAGAAGGGAAAGTCGCAGCGGCCTGGTATGGACATCAAAAGCAATCACCTCGTGCTCCATATCGAGCAGGTTCTTGATCACCCAACTCCCGATACAGCCTTGAGCACCTGTCACAAGAAAGCAGTTTCTACCCATGCCTCTCAAAAAGAAATGCAGATGAATAGTCTCGAGAGAGAAAGCGACCTCTATTGGCCGCGATAGCCCATCCGCTGGGAGATGTCCCGGGCGGCCTTTACCACGTAGCCGGCGACCTCCTCGACCCGTTCCCGGGTGATGACCGAGGCATAGCCGGAAGTGCTGACCGCGGCGATCACTTCGTCCCGGTAGTCCCGGATCGGCGCACCGATGCAGCGAAGCCCCTGCTCGTACTCCTCGTCATCCAGGCTCCAGCCCCTCCGCCGGATTGTTTCGATTTCCTCTACCAGAGCATCCACGCTCTTGATCGTTCTCTCAGTGAAAGCCTGCAGCTCCCGCTCCTGATACAGGCTCCGTATCTGCTCTTCGGTCTTTCCCGTAAGCATCGACTTGCCGAGGGCGGTGCAGTACAGAGGAGCCCTCTGACCGATGATCGAGTATTTACGCAGACTGTTATGGGTTTCCATCTTGTCGATGTACACGACCTCGCTCTCCTGGAGGGTGGCCAGGAAGGCGGTGTTGCCTGAAAGGGAGGAAAGCTCCCGCAGGATTGGCTGCGCCTCGGTCTTCAGCTCGAGGTTGTTCAGGTAGAGGCTGCTGAGCTCGATGAACTCCATGCCCAGGCGGTAGCTTCCCTGGGCGCTCTTGTCGATGTATCCCCGCTCCTTCAGCGCCTGAAGCAGACGGTAGACGGTGCTCTTGTGCAGGTCCAGGCGGTTGCCGATCTCCGTAAGGTTCAATCCGTGCTGCTCCCTGGACAGGAGCTCGAGGATGTCAAATGCGCGATCCAGGGACTGAACCTTCATAGCAAGCAAACATACCTCTTCGCCCCTGAAAGATCAATGGGGGTCGCAGCTTCAGCGTCCCAGCCAGCCTCCGTCGACGGCCAGGGTAAATCCGTTCACGTAGTTCGACGCATCCGAAGCCAGAAAGACCACCGCGCCCTTGAGATCCTCAGGCGCACCCCAGCGCCCCGCAGGGATACGTTCCAGGATCGCCGGCCCCCGCTTGGGATCCTTACGCAGCGGCTCGGTATTGCTGGTGGCCATGTAACCAGGAGCGATCGCATTGACATTGATGTCGTGCTTTGCCCATTCGTTGGCCAGCAGTTGGGTCAATCCCCGCACGCCGCTCTTGCTGGCCGTATAGGGTGGTATCAGGATGCCTCCCTGAAACGAAAGCATGGAAGCGATGTTGATGATTTTCCCCCCGGTCCCCTGTTTTATAAACTGCCTGGCTGCGGCCTGGCAGAGGAAGAACAGGGACTTCAGGTTGATGTTCATCACGTCATCCCAGTCCTTCTCCCTGTACTCCAGGGATGGAGCACGACGGATGATCCCTGCGTCGTTGACCAGGATATCGAGCCTGCCGAGCTGAGACACCGCCGTTTCGACGATCTTCGCTATGGGCTCGATGCTTATCAGATCCGCCTGGATCGGAATGAAACGCCGGCCCGACTTTTCGACCGCGGATTTTGCCGCCTCCGGGACGTGGGTGTTGTACACCCCGACCACGTCGGCCCCGGCTTCGGCCAGCCCGACGGCCATTGCTTCCCCAAGGCCGGTGCCGGAACCGGTCACCACGGCTACCCTGCCGTCCAATCGGAACTGCTCGAGTATCATGCTACCCTCCTACAGAAGGCTCGCCATCGGCACATCGTCCATGTCGGAGAAGGTCTGGTTCTCCCCGGCCATTCCCCAGATGAAGGTGTAGCTGCGCGTGCCCACCCCCGAATGAATCGACCAGCTCGGAGAGAGAACCGCCTCCTCGGAGCGGAGGATGAGATGGCGGGTTTCCGAAGGTGGACCCATGAAATGCACGACCACATCATCTTTCGGGAAATCGAAGTAGAAGTAGGCTTCTATGCGTCGCTCATGGGTGTGGGTGGGCATCGTGTTCCATACATTCTTCGGCTCCAGAATAGTCAGGCCCATCACCAGCTGGCAGCTGCGCACGCCATCGGGGTGGATATACTTGTAGATCGTGCGCCTGTTGCTCTGTTCATCGGAACCGAGGCGAAGCGGTTCGGATTCCTGTATCGAGATCCTCGTGGTCGGATAGCTTTGATGTGCCGGAGCACAGAGCAGATAAAACTTTGCCGGTTGATTCTTGCTCGCCGAGGCAAACGTCAATTCCCGGGAACCCGATCCGATGTACAGGGCGTCCTTGCTGCCCAGGGTGTGCCCGCTTCCGTCTACCGTGACCGTGCCTTGGTCTCCGACATTGATGATCCCCATCTCCCGCCGTTCCAGAAGGTACTTCGAACCGATGATCCGCTCATCCACGTCCAGTTTCAGCGGCGTGGCCGGCTGGATCCCGCCCACGATCAGGCGGTCGTAGTAACTGTACACCAGTCTGATCTTTCCCGGGGTAAAGAGCTCCCGGATTAGGAAGCTCCCGCGAAGCTGTTCCGTGTCGAAGGTTTTCGCCTGTTCGGGATGTACCGCATGTCTAATTTCCATGTTATTAACCTTTCTTTCCAAGTCTATCTATTTCATCAGCAGTCCCGGCAGCCAAATGCTCAGGGAGGGCACCACGGTTATCAGTACCAGTGTAATGGCATTGGCCAGGAGAAAGGGAACCGCCCCCTTGAATATTCGCCCGATGCCGAGCCGGGAGATCGCCGAAGCCACATTGAGACACATCCCCACAGGGGGTGTGACCAAACCAACTGCCAAACCGGAGATCAGGATCACGCCGAACTGCACGGCGGACATGCCCAGGGCCTGGACGGCGGGCAGAAACACCGGTGTGAGCAGGAGAATAGCCGGACTGACATCCACGAACGTACCGGTTAGGAGAATGATCACGTCGATGCAGAGAAGGATCACCATCGCCGGCAGGTTCAATCCGGTAACGAAAGCGGCCACCAGCTCCGGAATCCGCTCGATTGCCAGGATCCAGACGTACAGCTGGGAGAGAGCGATGATGATCATCACCGTCGCGCTGGTCATGATGGCCGACTTGAGGATCGGAGGGATGTCCTTCATCTTCAGCCCGCGGATGACGAACGCCCCGACGATAAATGAATAGAGCACCCCGATTCCGGCGGACTCGGTGGCCGTGGCAATGCCGAGCACCACCGAACCGATTACGAATACCGGCATGATGATGGCCAGGAGTGATTGGCGGACGCGTCGGAACTGTTCCTTTGGCTTGAGCCGGATCTCTTCCCTTGGGTACTTCTTCCAATAGGAGATAACCACCGTGATCGCCAGCATGATCAGGCCTATCATGATGCCCGGGATCGCACTGCCCAGGAACAGCTTTCCCACCGACTCCTCGGCCACCAGGGCGTATATCACCATGGGGACGCTCGGTGGGATGATCATCCCCATGGTGGAGGAAGCTACGGTGATCCCGCTGGCGAACTCCAGCGTGTACCCACGGTTCTTCATCGCCGGGATCAACACCGCGCCGATCGAAGCGGTGTCCGAGACCGAGGATCCGGAGATTCCGCCGAAAATCATGCTGGCCAGCACGTTCACCGCTCCCAGACCACCGCGCAACCGGCCCACGAACAGCAGGCTGAAATCGATCAGCCGGGTGGTGATACCCCCGGCATTCATCAGCAGTCCCATCGTGACGAACAGGGGCAGGGCGATCATCGCGTAGGAGTTCATGCCGGCAAATAAACGCTGAGGCAGAACGGGCAACAACTCCGGATGCACGACCAAAAAATAGCAGAATCCTGACAGCCCCAACGAATAGGCGATGGGAATACCCAGAACGAGGAACACGAGAAGGCTGATGATGAGAATTATCATAAGGCGGCTTCCTTCTCCGACTCCGATTGCTCGCCCGTTACGATCGCCAGAATAAGGTACGCACAGTAGAGCATCACCAAGCCGCAGCCGATCGGCACTATGATCTGGATCAATCGGTTCGGTAGTCGCAGCACCGGTGACTCGAACCTCCCCACGCTTCTAATCCAGGGAATGCTGTAGTAGATCATCACCCCGTTGATCAGGGCAATCAGTATGAAATCCAGGATGTCCACGATCCTGCGATACAGCGGAGAAAGCTTGTCGATAAACCAGGTGATCTTGATGTGTTCCCGGCGAGCCAGGGCCACCGCCGCACCAATGGCCGTCGTGTAGATGAACAGGTACTCCATCAGCTCATTTCCACCGATGATGGATTCATTGAAACCATAGCGCAGAACGACCAGAATGATCGTCAGCGCCAGAATTACGAAAAAACAGAGGGTGATCGCCCATTCCAGAACTTTGCTCACAATCTCGACTGCTGATTTCAATCCTTTCATGTATCACCCCGCTCCCTCACTGTCGAATCAAGAACAAGGGTGCCGATCCAAAAGGCTATAGGTGTATCTCTGGTCCGGCACCCTTGGTGAACTTCGCTACAACACGCTTCCGCGCGCTATCTGGCGGTCGTTGCTTCAGCTCTTGGCGATCCTCATCGCCTCATTTATATCCGCCCAGGTGAAGAATCCGTCATCCACATAGGACTGCCATACCGGTTTGACGGCTTCGCGGAACATCTCGGTTGCTTGCGGAGTGAGCTCATTGACTTCCAAGTTTTCCCGCAGGATGTAGTAGTAGTCCTTCTCGGAGTTCAGCCAGATCGTGTCGCTGTAGATCATGGTGGATTCTGCGACGGAATCGAAGATGGCCTTCAGATCACCGGGAAGGCTGTTGTACCAGGCCGGATTGACGTAGAAGGGATCCGGGTGAAGCTGCCAATTGACCACTGAGAGGTACTTCTGGACTTCGTAGAACTTCATGTCCACGGTGTTGGAGAAGGGATTCTCCTGGGCATCCACCACGCCGGATTTCAAGGCCATGTAGGTTTCGGTATAGGCCACCTGCTGCGGATTGGCGCCAAGGGCCTTGAAGGTCTTGATGGTCATGTCGATCGGCGGTGTGCGCATCTTCAGCCCGCGCAGGTCTTGCGGACTGCGAATCGGCTTGACGTTCGAGGTGATGTTCCTGAAGCCGCCGGCTACGCCGCAGGCGGGAACGTAGATCCCGTTTTTCAGCGCATCCGCATTGATCTTGTCACCGAACTCGCTTCTCATCAGTTTGATAACCTGATCGGTGTTCTCGAACATGAAGGGCAGGGTGTACAGCAGGTACATCTTGTTGGCTCTCTCGAACAACCCGCCCCGGCACCCTTGAACCGAACCGGTGACCACCATGTCCAGAACATCCGCCTCTTTGCCCAGCACGCCGGAGAAGAACAGTTCCACCTTGATTCGGCCATTGCTGGCCTTCTCCAGCTGCTCTTTGAACAGCTCCATCGACTGGCTGCGGGGATGGTTGGGTGACTGGGTGTTGGCGTACTTGAAGGTGTACACCTTCCCCGCTGTATCCGACTGTCCTTCGGCCATGACGAGGGACAGGGAAACAACCAGCAAAGCAAGCACAAGCATCAGCTTTTTCATGTCGAACCTCCTGTTTCGTTGTTTTTTCGGGCAAACTCGTGGCTATCCGCCCGTGTTTTCGGTTTCAGTTAATTGTTTTACATTATGAAACCTGGTTTTATTATACAGCATACGACAGATCTGTCAAGGCCGGTTTTTTGAAATTTCCTGTTTTTTGCATTGATCCCATGCGGCGCTGTTGTTAGAACTATCGGAGGAGGCATTATGGATTCAAATGAGCTGGAAGGTCCGTATTCATACGAAATCATGTTCGACTTCGCGGAAACCCTGCTACGCGCCGCCGGGCTCGAACAGGACCGAGCCCGCGTAGTGGCGGATATCCTCCTCGAGGGAGACCTGATGGGACACTCGACCCACGGGCTGCAGCTTCTGGGCTCCTACCTGAAGGCACTGGATGACGGAACTATGCGGAAAAAGGGGGATCCCGGAGTGATATCCGACAGGGGATCAGCCGTATGCTGGGACGGCCGCTACCTGCCCGGCCCCTGGCTGACGGTGAAGGCAATCGAACTGGCGATGCAGCGGATCGAGACTCATCCCGTTGTCACCTTCGCGATCCGCCACAGCCACCACATTGCCGCTCTTGCGGCCTATCCCAAACGGGTAACGGACAGGGGGAGGATGATCCTTCTGTGCAGCTCCGACCCATCCGTCCAATCCGTTGCACCGTTCGGGGGGATCACCCCGCTTTATACGCCGAATCCCGTAGCCGCCGGAATCCCCACGAGGACCGAGCCGATCATAATCGACACCAGCATGTCCTGCCTGGCCGTGGGCGCCGCCAACCGCCTGGTAAAAGAAAACAGGCGGGCGCCTTACCCGTGGTTTATGGACGGAGGCGGCAACCCGACGGACGATGCAGTGGTGTTGACTCAGGACCCGCCAGGATCAATCTTGCCTCTGGGAGGGATCGAGCTGGGATTCAAAGGGTTCGCCCTTGGCCTGTTGATCGAAGCCCTGACCGCGGGATTGGGAGGCAGCGGCCGAGCAGCCGGAATCAGACGGTGGGGGGCTTCCGTGTTCCTCCAGATTATCGATCCGGATGCCTTCGGCGGCCTCCAGCGGTTCATGACCGAGACACAGTGGCTGAGCGACGCCTGTCGCGCCGTTTCACCTCGACCGGGTTCACCCCCCGTACGCCTTCCGGGCCAGCGGGCTCTGGCCTTGAGGGAGCAGCAGTTGTCCGGCGGGATCCGGCTCCATCCCGGCATCATGTCCGGATTGAAAGAGTGGGCCGAACGGTACGGCGTCTCCCTCCCTTCGCCAAACTGAGCTCTGCAGATCGACGTAACGAGCAGCCGGGGCGGGGCGCTTCAGGTGATGCCGGACAGCACGGGAGCGTAGCTCACACCATGTCCAGGACCGGCAGCACCACGGCGCGAAGGCCGGTAAAGGGGAAATCCTTCTGGAGCCGGCGCACCCGTTCCAGAATTTCGACTTTTCGATCTTCGGGCACCACGGTCATCATAACGTTGTTCATCGCAGGCCAGACATGATCTCCAAGGTGCGGACCGGTGCTTCCCACCCCGCTGACATCGTGCCAGCGGGTGTAGTTGTCGATGCAGCAGGAGGTCAGAACATCCAGCACCTCTTCATCGATGGCACGGTCGTAGAAGATAAGAACCGCCACCTTATCCACGGACCGCCTCCTTCTCCGCCTCCTGCTCCACGGCGAGCACTCGGAGCTGTTCATCCTTTTGATTCGCCAGCCGGCGAAGCCGGCGCCGCTCCCGGCTGCCCTCGAACATGTGGTAGAGCACGGGAATGAGGATCAGAGTGAACACCGTCGACACCAGGAGCCCTCCGGTCACGGTCAGGGCCATGGGCTTGCGCAGCTCCGAGCCGGAGCCGCCGAAAAAGGCGATGGGCATCAGCGCCAGGATCGTGGTCAGCACGGTCATCAGGATCGGCCGCAGACGGATCCTTCCGGCCGCCACCACGGCCCGGGTCAGCTCGTAGTCCCGCTTGCGCAGCAGGTTCGTGTAGTCCACCAGGATGATCCCGTTGTTTACAACGATCCCCACCAGCATCAGCAGACCGATCCCGGAGAAGGCACTGAAAATCGTGCCTGTGAGCAGGTGGATCCAGATCACCCCGACGAAGGTCATAGGCAGGGTAAACATGATGATGAATGGATCCCGGAAGCTCTCGAACTGGGCGGCCATGATGAAGTAGATCAAAGTCATGGAGAGGATTAAAACCAACACCAGATCCTTTACCACAGCCTGGATGTCCTCCCAGGAACCGCCGTAGACGATCGAAAAGCCGGCCGGTATGGCCAGCCGATCCACCTGTTCCTTGATGGAATTGACCGCAGTCCGGACATCCCCCGTTACCCGGGCATCGATGTTGATAACCCGCTGCTGGTTCTCCCGGGCGATGCTCACCGGCCCGTAGGCCTTTTCCACCTCCACCAGGTTGGTCAGAGGAACGGAAAAGCCAAGAGGGGAGGACACGGTGATCCGGTTGATATCCTGGACCGACATCCGATCCTCGGCTTTAAAACGCACCCGCACGTCCACCTCCTCTCCTTCGTACAGCACCGTGGCCACGGTCTCTCCGGCGAAAGCCCTTCTGATCGTGGTTCCCACCTGGGCTGCGGTCAGCCCGTATTGGGCGGCCCGGTTTCGATCCACCCGGATGCGGTACTCCGGAAGTCCCTCCTCCCGCGAAACTTGTGCATCCTGGATCGTATCCACGCTTTCCATAATCTTCTCGACCTTGACCCCCAATTCCTTGCCCTGTTCCAGATCGTTGCCCCGGATTGATACGGTCAAACCGCCGGACATGCCGGCGCCTCCGCCACCCGGGCCGAATCCCGACGAGAAACGAACCTTGGTTCCCGGAACCTGAGCCACCAGCGGGCGCAAGCTTTCGATGATCTCCCGGTCCGTCCGATCCCTTTCATTCAGGTCCTTTAGGGCGATTTGAATGGATCCGGTGTTGGCCGCGGTGGTGGAGAAAAATCCGCCGGCGGCTCCGGCCTGAACCACTGCCACCCTTTTCTCGGGCACGTTCTCCTCCACGATGGTGTAGATCTTCTCCACGGCCTCCCGGGTCGTATCGATATCCGTGCCCACGGAGGTTTCGATATTCATCATGATCATGCCCTGATCCGATTCGGGAAACAATTCCACCCCCACCCGAGGAATCATGGCCAGGCTACCGGCGAACAGGAGGGCGATCACGATCAACACCAGAGCTTTGTGCTTCAAGGCCCAGCCCAGGGAAGCCCCGTAGATCCGGTCCAGGAAGCGCAGAGCCGCCCCCCTGCCCTTCAGCTCCTCCTCCACGTCGAGCAGGGTGTTGGACTTCTTCTTGATTGTAACCCTGCGGATCCTGCTGGAGAGCATGGGAATCACGGTCAAAGCCACCAGCAGGGAGGCCAGGAGGGAGAAGGTGACGGTAAAGGCCAGGTCACGGAACAGCTCTCTGGCCAGTCCGCGGATAAACAGCACCAGGGGCAGAAACACGGCCACCGTGGTCAGGGTGGAGGCGATGATGGCGTTGGCCATCTCCTGGGATCCGTGCCGGGCCGCTTCCCCGGCCTTGGCGCCGCTTTCCCGGTAGCGAAAGATGTTTTCGATGATGACGATCGAGTTGTCCACCAGCATCCCGATGCCCAGAGCCAGACCTCCCAGGGACAGCATGTTCAGGGTCAGGTTGAAGAAGTACATGGCGATGATGGTGATGATGATGGAGAGGGGGATTGATACGGCCACGATCAGGGTGGTGGGCAGATTGCGCAGGAAGATCAGCAGCACAAAAACCGCCAGGATACCTCCAAGAAGCGCTACCTGCCAGACATTGGAGATCGCATCATTGATGAAGTCAGCGGAAACGAACAGCTCCACCAGGTTGACGTCTTCGGGAAGGGAGCGCTTGATCGTGTCGATCCTCTCCTGAACGCGGTTGGAGATGAGCACCGTATTCGTACCGGACTGCTTCTGCACGGCCAGGATGATGGCGTCGCTGCTATCCACCTTTACGTCCGTATCGTCATCCATATAACCACTGTAGACGTTGGCGACGCTCTCCAGGTACACCGGCTTGCCGTTGTTGCTGCCGACAATGATCGCCCGGATCTCGGACAGGTCGTCCAACCGGCCGATGGTCCGCAGGGAGTACTTCTGGGCGCCCTCGGTCACGGACCCGCCGGTCACATTGAGGTTTTCGGCCCGTACAACGTTGACGACCTGGTCGATCGACAGGCCATAGGAGGCCAGCAGGGTCCTGTCCAGATCGATGTGAATCTGCCTCTGCAAGCCTCCCTGTACGGACACACTGGCCACCCCATCGATCTGCTCCAGAGACGTCTGGATCGTGTTCTCGGCGATGAAGCGCAGGCTCTCCAGATCCCGCCGTCCCTCGATGGACAGAACCATGATCGGGGTCATCGAGGGGTCGAACTTGAACAGTACCGGCTGGGAAGCGTCTTCGGGAATGTACTCCCGAATCAGATCCAGACGTTCCCGCAGATCATTGGAGGCCTCGGCCAGATCCGTTCCCCACTGATACTCCACGACGACCACCGAGGATCCCTCCCGGGAGGTGCTGCTGACCTTCTCGATACGGCTGGCCGAGGAGGCGGTGTTTTCGATGACTTTCGTAAGGTTCTCCTCGACCTCCTGAGGTGATACTCCCGGATACGAGGAATAGATGACGATAACCGGAAAAGAGATATCAGGAATCAGATCTATGGCCAGCCTGCCCAGGGAAAAAACACCCAGGACGATCAACGCCAGGTAGACTACCGTGGCAGTAACCGGCCGCTTTACCGAGAGGTCGGTGATCTTCATTCCTTCACCTCCGCCACGGTGACCGCATCCCCGCCGCTCAAGGATTGCTGGCCGATCACCACCACCAGGTCACCTTCAGCGATCCCTGAATCTACCACCGCCGACTCTCCCTGCACGAAGGCGATTTCCGGCTTCACCTCTCTGGCCACTTCCTGCTGGATGACGTAGACGACCTGACGGCCCTCCTTGTCTACCAGGGCGGCCAGCGGAACGGTTATCGCATCATCCCGCCGGCGGAGGATGATGCTGGCTTCGGCGAACATCCCCGGTTTCAGCTGGTATCCCCGGTTGACGACCCGGACGCGGGTTTCCAGGGACCTGGAAACCGGATCCAATACGGGACTGAGTCTGTCGATGGTGCCGTAAAACAACCGATCCGGATAGGAGACCACCGAGATCTCCACCGCCTGACCGACTCGAACCTGACCGATCCGCTTCTCCGGCACATCGATTACCACCTCGACCACGTCCATATCCACGATCTGAAACAGGGGAACACCCGGATTGGCGGTCGCCCCCTTTTGGATCAAAACGGATTTGACCACCCCGGCGATCGTCGATTTTACCTCGGCCGGGGCGAATTTCAATCCCGCCTGGTCCCTGTCGATCACGGCCAGGACCTGGTCCTTCCGCACGAAATCCCCCTCTTCGACCTTGATCTCACTGATCTTGCCGTTTACAGTGGTCAGGATGCTGACCTCCGCCTCGGCAAACACGGATCCGTACAGGTTGAGGGTTTCCCGCACGCTCTCCCGTTTTGCCGCTGCGACGGCTACAGGGACCGAAAACTTCTCTTCCGGATTACCCGGCTTTCCGCCGGAAGGAGATCCTCCTGCCCTCGATCCGAAAGAGAGAAAGCTCAGAGCGGGCTTTTCTCCCTCCTGACCGGATAGGCGGGTGTACCCGAAGTATCCGCCGACGGCTAGCACCACCAGTACCACGACCAAAATGACGACTATCCGAACTCCCTTTTTCATATCCTCTTCCCCCGCATATTCGACACTTAGAAATCCGCTACCCCGACCACGTCCATCAGATCGAGGACGTTGCGGTTGTAGTTGTAGATCGCCTGGGCGTAGGCCAGCTTGGCGCCGTTCAGTCCCAGCTGGGCGTCTTTGAGCTCGACACTAGAGATGTATCCGCTCTCGTACTGTTCCACCGCAGCCTCGTACAGCCGCTGTGCCAGCTCCACGCTCTTCTCCCCCGAAGCGATCTTGGCCTGCTCCTCGGCTATCTTGAGAATGCTGCTCTCCACGGCGATACGAATGCTCGATTCCAGGGCGCCGTACTGCAGACGCCGGTCCTCCGCCTGGATCTGTGCTTTCTTGATCCCGGCACTCTCCTCGCTCCATGGGAAAAAAGCGGAGATGGGCACGCTCAGGTTCAGCCCCATGGTCAGTCCGCCCTTGTCGAAGCCCCAGGCATCCCAACTGTAGTCGTTCTCCCCGCTATCGAAGTCAACTCCGCTCTTCACACTGTAGTTCGCCCATGCGACCAGGGTGGGCAGCCTCAGACTTCGATTGAGCTCATTTTGAGCTTCCGTGATGTCCAAGAGCTTTCTGAAGCTCTGCAGATCGTACTTGCCGCTCAGGGCCTTCTGAATCAGAGCCTCCCGATCGATCTGAACGGGGATCTGCTCCAGCTCGCCGACCAGCTCGAATTCGAAGCTCTCCTCTTCGATGCCCAGGACATTCCGGACGTTCAGCAGGGCGATCGCCACCCCATTGTCCGCCGAGATCACCGTGGCCTTGAAGCTCTCCAGGTCCGACTCGGCTCGCAGCACCTCGAAATCCGCCACCAAACCGGCGTCGTAGCGCTGCCGGGCCACCTCCAAGGCGTCCTCTTTGCTGCCCAGGGTCTCCTGGTTGATGGCCTGGACCTCCAGGGCCAACAGGTAGCCGTAGAAGGCGTTCTTGATCAGGACCACGGTTTTGCGGTTCTCCTCGGCCAGGTCCAGAGCGGCCTGAGCCACCGCCTCCTCGGCCAGCTTGATGCCGTTCTTGAGCTTCCCGAAGGTGTAGACGCTCTGGCCGACCTCCAACGATGCGCCGATTGGATCGCTGCCGGATTGGTACAACGTTCCAAATCGAGGCTGCTCGAACAGGTGGGTCCAGCTGGCCACGGCCGAAACGGAGGGGTAGTACCCCGCCTTGGCTGCGACCAGGTCCGCCTGAGCAGCCGCCACGGCCAGCCGCTTGGACTGGATCGTGGTGCTGTTGGCCAGGCCGTAGCCGATGGCCTCTTCCAGTGTGAATCTGTAGGTCTCGCCGTTGGCCGTAGCGAACATCGTCAAGAGCAGTACGACAACCGTTGCCATGCGTCTCATCTGCTGATTCCTCCTTCCGGTCGGGCTGCTATTCCCTGCAACAGGATCTTCATGATAGAGTCGGCCTTCTGTGCCGGTGAGGCCGGGTGATCGTTCTGAGAGTTCAATTCGAACCGGGGCATGCAGACGGACTGCACCGCCTGATTGACCATCCCCGTATAACTCAACACCACATCGCGGGTATCGATGTCACCCCGAATCAGGTGGTTTTTCTTTCCCTCTTCCACCAGTCCATGGAGATACTCTTCCAGGCGCCGGCGTTTTTCGAAAAAAGGTCCCAGGAGCTTCTTGTGGATCGTGGCCATCTCCGGGTTAAAGGCCACGGTGAACAGGCGGAAAAAGTTCGGATTGTCGGCGAAAAAACCGATCTGGGCCCGGGCAACGGCAGCCAACTTCTCCAGTGGATTCTGGGACTCGGAGGTCTGCTTCCCGACAAAAGCCTCCAGGCGCTCGAGCACGCACAGCATCGCGTGGAAGTACAGATCCTCTTTGTCCTTGAAATACAGATACAGGGTGCCCTTGGCCAACCGTGCCTCCCGGGCTACCTCGTCTAGAGCCGTGGTTTCATAACCTTTTCGGGAAAATACCCGCAGCGATGCCCGGATGATGGCGCGGCGTCGTTGTTCCTTTTTCAGCTCCTGCACTTCGAGCATTGTCCGGCTTCCGTCCTCTCCCGACACAGTCAAAAACACGATAGAAATGACTGAACAGTCAGTCATAAACATATGAATGTTTTCCTGAATCGTCAACGTAAATCGTATCGTAATATTGATATCCCGACCGTATTCGAATATTGTGAAAGCAGTCACTCGGATAGGGAAGGAGAGACAGAGATGGCGAAAGTAGTCAGCTACAAGGAGATCAAGAGTCGGGATTCGTGCAGGTACGACGGCGTTTCCATGGGAGAGGTGATGCTGCGGATCGATCCCCGGGACGTGCCCACCGCCCGGATGCGGGACAACATCCGGGTGTCTCAGGGCGGCGGGGAAACCAACGTGGCCTGCGGCCTGGCCTACACCTTCGGCCTGCGCAGCGCCGTACTCACCGCTCTGGTGAATGATCCGATCGGGGAGAACATCCGCAATCAGATGCGCGAGGCCGGAGTGGACACGGGCAAGATCATCTGGTGGAATACGAAGAACGACGGAAGCCGCACCTCCACCGACCAGAAAGGAGGCCTGCACAACGGTATCAACTTCACCTACAACGGCTCCGGGGTGCTTCCCTCAAACACCACCTACTACCGCGCCCACAGCCCGGCAACACAGCTGCAGCCGGGTGATTTCGATTTCGACACCCTGTTTGCCGAGGAGGGGGTACGGGTGTTCAACACCGGCGGCATCTTCACCCTCATCGGTCCGAAAACGGCGGAGCTGGCCATCGAGGCGGCGCAGAAAGCGGCGGAGCACGGAACCTTCGTCTCGGCGGATCTGAACTACCGCTCCAAGGTGGAACCGGACAAGGGCAGGGCCCGGGCCATCAACCAGAAGCTCGCCCCCTATCTGGGGTTTCTGGTGGGTAACGATTCGGATCTCTCCGATGCCCTGGGCTACGATACCAAATCGAAAAAGGGCGCCGGCTTCATTGATTGGCTTCCCGCCTATCAGGAAACGATCCGAAAGGTGGCCGGGGATTTCCCCAACCTTAGCCTGATCGGCACCCAATGGCGGGGCGCCCACAACGCCGATCTGATCAGCTGGGCTGCGGTGCTATACGATACGAAGGCGGACAGGTGGTACACCGCACCCGTGCGGGAAAACGTCCCGATTCGGGATCGAACCGGCGGGGGGGACTGCTTCGCCTCCGGCGTGCTCGCCGCCCTGTTGAAGGGAAAGGATCTGGAAACCGCCGTCAACTGGGGCGCGGCCCACGGGATGCTGGTTCAGGAAATTCCCGGCGATATCACCATGGTCAACCAGGCCGCCGTGGAGGCAGAGGTCAAAAGAGTCGCCGCCGGAGGGGGGGTCAAAGCCAGCCGTTGACCGGCCACGGTGGCAAACCCCGACGTGCCCATTGACCTGAAAGCGGCTGCTGCGCTGCAGGAGGACAGCGGCCTTTATCTGCTGATCCTGAAGCTGAAACGGCGATGTCGTTTGACCGTGGGATCCCTCGGAGAGATCCGGTTTGAGTCCGGCTGGTACGTGTACGTGGGTTCCGGTAAGAGAAACTTGAGCGCCAGGATCGCCCGTCACCACCGCAGGAGGAAAAAGCTTCACTGGCATATCGATTATCTGCTTGCCTGCTTGGAACCCGGGGATATCACCAGCCTGCCCATACGGAGCCGCCAGGCTTTGGAATGCCGACTGGCCCGGGCCGTAGACGCACTTGCCGCCGGATCCACGCGGGGCTTCGGTTGTTCGGACTGCAGCTGTCCGTCCCACCTCTTCCGCTTCGATCACGATCCTCTTTCAAATAGGAGCTTCCTCGACCTGCTCCTGTACTACCGTCACACCGTCGCCCGGGACCGTTCCTCGTGAGTCGCTATATCCTCGGCATCCCAGGGGTAGCAGATCCAGCGATCCTCCATTTCCCGCCCGACGAAGTAGTGCCGAATTCCCTCCGGAAGGCTTCCCCGCTTCTCCTTGTTCTTGTTGTGCAGCACCACCACGGCGATCTCCTTCGGCCCGTGGCTGAGGAGCTCTTTCAAGCAGTACTCCAGGGTCACCCGGGAATCATCGACTTCATCCACCAGGAGCACCCGTTTGCCCGCCAGCTTACGCTCCACCTCGTCGATCCACTGAATCGTCTGGGGGGTAGCTTTGGGAATATTATCGAGCCCGTAGTAGGAGATGCCGACGGCATAAACGGGTCGATTGATGAAGGTCTTGAGTATCCGGGCGGGAATGAAGCCCCCCGTTCCGATGGCGACAATCACGTCCGGATCGAAACCCGCAGCCTCGATCCGCCGGGCCAGCAGTCTTACGGTTTCATGAATCTGCCCGTAGCTCAGGTAGTATCTCTCTGATTCATCCATACCGGTGAGTTCAGGACTGTTCGGCCGAGCCGCGGGAACGCCCACCACCGGCCACGGTGCGGCCGCGATCGTACTCGACGATACGCCGGACCTTGGGCTCCGATCGTCCACCGGGGGTGTACTCGGAGCGCATCCAGATCGTGACCAGGGTTTTGGCCAGTTCCGGCCCGATCACCTGGGATCCCATGGTCATGATGTTGGCATTATTGCTCTTCCGGGCCCGTTCCGCCGAGTAGGCATCGGAACACAGCGCCGCATAAGCCCCGGGAACCTTGTTGGCCGCGATGGACACCCCGATTCCCGTGCCGCAGATCAGGATCCCCCGCTCATGATCCCCCCGGGCTACCGCCTCGGCAACCCGGATCGCCACATTGGCGTACACCGTGTCATCACTGCCATAGTCCTCGGATTCGCAGCCCAGCTCCTGCAGGTGCTCCTTGATGATCTGTTTGAGCCCGGCTGCATTGGGGTCGCAGCCGATAGCGACTTTTTTCATGATTCTCTCCCCGCTATCTCACTGTTGCAGATCAATTGTCCGCGTACTCGGGTCGCATCGGCGTGAAGAAATCCAGCACCTCGCTGTCCTCTATCGCTTCTGCTCCGTGATGCTCCCAGGGATCGAAGGCGTAGCTCGATCCGGCGGTGGCGATGAAGCTCTTCCCGTCGTTCAAGAGGAAGCGGAGCCTGCCGCTAAGTACGTATCCGTGCTGTACGGCTTCGTGGTTGTGCAGAGGAATGGCCGCCCCACGGGTCAGCTTGAAATGGCAGAGCATGCTCTGTTCATTGAAAGACAGGGTGGTCCGGAAAATCCCCGCTGGTTTCTCCACGCTGGTGAGCTTTTCCAGTTCTGCGTTCTTGCGCCCTACTTTGTTGTCTCTCATGCTTCAGGAGTATAGCGAAGATTGAACCTTGCGGCTATTCCCCTATTGCCCGTTGCCCGAAGCGATCGAAATCGCAGCGCCCGCCTGCGGGCGACGCTACAACAGCACGGAGAACTTGCAGAACTTCGGTTTCGCCAGCTTCTCGAAATCCTTGTAACCGATCTGGATCAACTCGGTGTGGGAGCAGGCGTTGAAGGCGATCTCGTCGTCCTTTTTCAGCGTTTCATCGGCATACACGGGAAAACCATAGATGTTCCCGAAGGGCGACATCGCTCCGGTCTCACAGCCGGAAAACAGGTGGGAGAATTCCTCCTCCCGGGCCAGTTCCACGCTCGAGGCCTTGCACGATTTCTTCAAGCCGTCCAGGTCGATCTGGTACTTGGCAGGCAGCACCGCCATGGCGATCTTGCCGTCGATCTTCACGATAACGGTCTTGGCCATGTTTCTTCCCTTCACGTGTGCCGAGGCGGCAATCTCCTGGGCCGTATAGGCGGTGGAATGACGGATCGACACGTACTTGATCTTGTTCTTGTCGAGAAACTCTTTTAACTTGGTGGCAGGCATACATCTCCTCCTCGCACCAATGATAGAAGATTATTGGCCGAAGCGCAAAAAAATTCCCATCGACATCGATCCGAAAGACGGGGTACAGTACGCCCAGGATCCCGGCGAAAATACAATCGGGCTGCCGAGCTGGTTCCGCGTCCAAAATACAAGAGCACGATGAAGCTTCTTTCCTGGAACGTCAACGGGTTGCGCGCGCTCGTGCGCAAAGGGGGATTTGCCTTCCTTGCCGAACAACGTCCCGACATCCTCTGTCTACAGGAAACCAGGGCATGGCCGGAGCAGGTAGATCCGATCCTGCCCGAGTTTTCCTTCCAGTACTGGAATCCTGCGGAACGGGCGGGCTACTCCGGTACACTTTGCGTTTCGAAAATCGGGGCCCTCGAGGTACGCCGGGGTATGGGGAAAGCAGAGCATGACAGCGAGGGCCGCCTGCTCACCCTCACGTTTCCCGATTTTCATCTGGTCAACGTGTACACCCCGAACGCCCAAAGAGACCTGCAGCGGCTGCCCTACCGGCAGGAGTGGGACCGGGAGTTCAGAGCCTACGTCCTGAATTTGGAAAAAACCAAACCCGTGGTGTTTTGCGGGGATCTGAACGTGGCTCACCAGGAGATCGACCTGACCCACCCCAAGGCCAACAGGCTGAATGCCGGTTTCACGGATCAGGAACGCCGCGGCTTCGGCGAACATCTGGCCGCCGGCTTCATCGATACGTTTCGGGAGTTTTGTGCGGAGGGAGGTCACTATACCTGGTGGAGCATGGCCACCCGGGCACGGGATCGGAACGTGGGGTGGCGGATCGATTACTTCTGCATTTCCAAATCACTGCGCCCCGCTCTGTCCAGCGCCTTCATCCTGCCGGAGATCATGGGTTCGGATCACTGTCCCGTGGGCATCACACTTGAAACATAGGGAAGGGCCGCTTTTTTCAGGCGCTCGAATTCCTCCTGAAGGCTCGCAAACACAGATCGGGTTGCTTCTCCCTCCCCCGCCTTGGCCGTCTCCTCCAGCTGACGGGCGGCTTCACCGAGGGGATCGGCCGCCAGGTTCCAGGCCCCGCCCTTCATCGAGTGAGCCTCCTGCCGGATAACTTCCAATTCTCCCTTATCCAGGGCTGCGCGGATCCGGGCGATCTGTACCTGCCCGGTCTTAAGAAAGGTTGACAGCACATTGCGGACCACATCCTCCCGCCCCATGAAGGCATCGACGGCTTTGGGGAAATCGAAAACCCCATCCCCGGTGCTCTCCGTGGCAGCCCCCGCCGCCGCCCCGGGCCGACTCGAGGTGCCCGGCAGCCACCGATCGAGAACCGGAACCAGATCTTTCTTCTTGAAGGGTTTGGTAAGGCAGTGGTTCATCCCGGCGGCGAGCGCCCGCTTCTGCTCCTCCTGAAGGGCACTGGCCGTGACTGCGATGATCGGGGTCTGCACACCCATCTCTCGCAGCTTTCTGGTGGCGTCGTAGCCGTTCATGTTCGGCATCTGAATGTCCATGAAGATCAGATCGAAACGTTCTCGTTCAGCCGCTTCCACGGCCTTCAGGCCGTCCCCGGCTAGTGTAACCCTATGGCCCAGCTTCTCGAGAATCGTCTTGAACAGCTGTCGATTGACTTCATGATCCTCCACCACCAGGACGCGGGCTCCGGGAAGCACCCCCTCCTCGGCGGCCGCCGTTATCTCCTCCGGCTCTTCGGCCAGCTCCAGCTCTTCAGCCGGCTCCAACTCCGCCAATTCCGGTTCGTACTCGCCGGTCAGAACTCGGAAAACCTCGGCCAACAGGGCTCCCCGCTTCACAGGTTTGCTGAGATAGCCGTGAAACCATCTGAGGAGTTTCATCTTGGCCTCCCCGCTTCCCAACCCCTCCGGTGTAAGCAGGATCAGCTTCATCCCGGTGAGCAGCGGATCGGAGATCACCTCGCTGGCCAGCTGCCAGCCGTCGATTCCGGGCATTCGCAGATCCACCAGCACCAGGGCGTACGAATCGTTTCCGGCCGCCCGCCGCATCCTGGACAGAGCCTCTTCGCCCTTTGTTGCCTCATCCACCCGACAGCCCCAATGTTCGAGATAGCCGCGCAAGACTTCCCGGGCCGAAGCATTGTCATCGACCACGAGCACCCTCAGACCGGAAAAAAAGTCATGGGGCAGATCGTCGAACAGATTGGCCTTGACCTGAGTTTTCAATGACACGGTGAACCAAAAAGTCGAACCGACGCCTTCCTCACTCTCTACTCCGACCCCGCCGTCCATCATTTCCGCCAGACTCCTGGAGATCGACAGCCCGAGGCCGGTACCGCCGTATTTCCGGGTGGTGGAGGTATCGGCTTGAGAGAAGGACTGGAAGAGTCGGGCCATTTTGTCTTTGCTGATCCCTATTCCGGTGTCCCGGACCACAAACTTCAGGGTGCACCGCCCGTCACTCTGCTCGACATCCTGAACGGAGATCTGCACCTCCCCCCCCGCTGTAAACTTCACGGCATTGTTGAACAGATTGATGACGATTTGCCGCAGACGCGCCGGATCACCCCGCAGGCGGTGCGGGACTGCAGGAGCAACATCGAGGATCACTTCCAGATCCTTCTTGTGAGCCTCCAGGATCACCAGGTCGACTGCTTTCTCCAGCATCTCGTAGAGGTCGAAATCGATCTCCTCGAGAGTGAGCTTGCCCGCCTCGATCTTGGAGAAATCCAGAATATCGTTCACCAGCGTGAGGAGAACGTCTGCTGAAAAGCGGACCTGTTCGGCGTATTCGGTCTGCTCCATGTCCAGATCCGTGTCCAGCAGCAGCTCCGTCATCCCCGTGATCGTATGGATCGGTGTACGGATTTCGTGGCTCATGTTCGCCAGGAACTCGCTCTTGGTACGGGCCATGGCTTCGGCGAACTCTTTTGCCTTCTGCAGATCGACTTCGCTTCTCTTCCAACGGCTGATGTCCTTCACCAGGCCGAAGATCAACCGGGCTTGGCCGGATCGATCGCGAAGAACGGAAAGAGTGAGCCGCCACCAGGCCAACTGCCCGTCATGGCGGTGAAAACGGCTCTCCCTTTCGAAGAAGCTCAGGGTACCTTCCTGCAGAGCCGCCAGGTTCTCCAGGTACTCCGGGGAAGCCTCGGGGTGCACGAATTCCGAGAGCTTCCTGTTCTCCAGCTCCTCAGCCGAGTAACCCAGCATGGTTTCCAGCGCGGAATTGCTGCGCAACACACGACCCTCGAGGTCCATCAGGACCATGCCCACGGGGAAGTGGATGAAAAAGGAACTGAACGGATTATCGCTGCTCTTCAGGCGTTCGATTTCCTCTTTCAGAGCCGCCATCGACCGGGAAGTGGCAGACAGCTGACACGCATATCGGATGACCCGCCGCAGCAGATCCCGGCTTGTCGGTTCGGAGACCAGAAAATCCTGAGCCCCCGCCGACAGGGCCTCGGAGCCGCTTTCCCCGTCCCGAACCAGGACAACGATCGGCTGGACAGCCTTTTTCTTGAGGATGCGGATTCTGTCCTGGAGCTCTTTGCCCGAGACACGGCTGCAGTCCATCACGATGACGTCGATTTCGACATGGGAGAGGAAGCTCACTGCCTCTTCGATATCGTCGGCGAAGAGAAGTTGATCCTCCGCTCCCGCTTCGACGGGTGAGTTGTTGCTGTCGACTCCAACCAGGAGAACCTGCACTTCCGTATCCTAATCCCACCACGTCGGATCCGTCAACAAAGTTTATCCCTTGCATTGGCCCACGTGTCCATGGCACACTCTTCAGTATGCACAAACGTGGCGTTTCGTTACTGCTTTGCGCTCTCACGGTAGTGCTCGCCTCCTGTTCGCTGAACAAGCTGGCCGTGAACATGGTAGCCAAGACCCTCTCCTCGGGAGACAGCACCGTATTCACGGGTGAAGAGGACCCGCAGTTGGTCGCCGACGCCCTGCCCTTTGCCATGAAGCTCTACGAGTCGCTGCTGGAGCAGACGCCGGAAAACGAGGACCTGCTTCTCACCACCGGCAGCATTTTCACGATGTACGCCAATGCCTTTATTCAGACTCCGGCAAGCATGCTGCCGGAAAGCGAGTACGAACAGCAGCAGCAAATGCTGGCGCGGGCCAAGAAGATGTACCTGCGGAGCCGCGGTTATCTGCTGCGGGCTCTGGAGCTGCGCTATCCGGGTTTCGGGGAGGATCTGCGGGGAAACAATCTAGAACAGGCCCTGGCAGCCATGGTCGTCGAGGATGTGCCCCTCTTGTTTTGGACCTCCGCTTCCTGGCTGGGGGCATTCTCAACGGACACTTTCGACATGGAGCTCCTGCTCAACCTGTCCAAGCCGATCGCTGTGCTGAACCGGGCATTGGAGCTGGATGAAAGCTGGTCGCAGGGGATGATCCACGACACCCTGATCTCCATCTACGGCTCACTGCCCGAAGCCATGGGGGGCAGCCAGGAAAAGGCTCGCTACCATTTCGAGAAGGCGATCGAATATTCAGGCGGTCTTTCCCCCTCTCCCTACGTGGCGCTGGCCAGCACCGTATCGGTGGCCAACCAGGATGTGGAAGAGTTCCGACAGCTACTCGCACAGGCACTGGCGATCGATCCTGCGGACAATCCCGATAACCGCCTTCAGATCCTTCTGAGCCAGGAAAAGGCTCGCTGGCTGCTCGGCCACATAGAGGACTTCTTTCTCATCGATCTGAAGGAGGATTCGCTCGAGGAGCCAACAGAGGAGGGGGATCAACTATGAAACATCGATGGGCTGCAATTCTGCTGGTGGGCTTCCTGGTCTGTGCTTCCCAGGCAGGCGCTCTGGTGATCAAGGTGGGCAGCGTGGCCCCGGACGGCTCACCCTGGGACAAGGCGCTGAAACGCATCGCTCTGGATTGGCAGAAGATTTCAGGCGGCAGAGTGACCATGAAGATCTACAGCGGGGGCATCGCCGGAGACGAGCCGGATATGATCCGCAAGATGCGGATCAACCAGATCCAGGCCGCGGCCATGACCGGTTCCGGCTTGGGAAAGATCGATCCGAACTTTCTGGTCTATCAGCTTCCCTTTCTGACCCAGACCGATGCGGAGCTGGACTATCTGTTCGAAAAGCTCCGGCCGCAGCTGGAGGCGCTGCTGGAAGACAAAGGATTCACCTTCCTGGCCTTTATCAAGTCCGGCTGGCTGCGTTTTTTCTCCACGGAGAAGGTGATCACCCCGGCGGATTTTCAGAAGCTCAAGTTCTTCGTCATGGAGGGCAGCCCGGAAGTCGACCAGGCCTGGAAAGCCATGGGATTTCATATCGTCCCCCTCCCGCCCAACGATGCCTTCGCCGCTCTGCAGAGCGGGATGGTGGAGGTCTTCACTGCATCCCCACTGACCGCAGCGGCGATGCAGTGGTTCGCCCTGGCTCCCAATATGACCGACTTCTATTGGTCGCCGCTCACCGCGGGACTGATTGTCTCCAACCAGGCCTGGCAGCGGATCCCGGCTGATATCAGGCCCAAACTCAAAGAGGCGACGCAGCAGGCCCTGCACGATCTGGAAGCCGAAATCATGGCAGTGGAGAAGCAGGCTATCGAAGTCATGAAGGAGAACGGCCTGGTCATCAACGAAGTGCCGCCGGCGGCTCTGCAGCAGTGGAAAGACCTGGTCGAAAAGGGCTTCGGCATCTTGATCGGCGATGTGATCTCCCGGGATCTGTACGAAGAAGCCAAGCGGATCATGTCCGAGTATCGGCAGCAGTAAGGCATTCTAATTGATGGCATCCGCAGACACCCAAGAGCTCCCGAAAAGCAGGATCCTGCGGACGATTTTCCGCTTCGAAAACGGCATTAACAGCATCATCCTGCTGCTGATCGCCGTTTTACCCGCCCTCGAGATCATTGCCCGGCTCGTTTTCAAAACCGGCATTCACAGCTCCGCGGATCTGACCCAGCATCTGGTGCTCTGGTTGACCTGCCTGGGCGGGGCCATCACCTCCCGGGAAGGCAAGCACATCACCCTGTCGGTGGGTCTGGAGATGATGCGCGAATCGGTTCGCAGCTGGATCACCACGGGGACTTTGTTCATCTCCACAACGATCTCTACGGCCATGGCCTGGAGCGCCCTCTCCCTGGTGCTGATCGGGTTCGATCCCACCAAGAAGATCGCTTTCATCCCCATCCAGATCGCCGTGGCCGTGATTCCGCTCGGTTTCCTGCTCATCACCGTAAGATTTTTGACCCGCGCCCCGATTCGTGGACTGAAGCGGGGCCTGGCCGCTGTAGGTTTCCTCCTGGGAACGATCATCGCCTTCAGCTCGGTAATGAACGTCCTCGACGCCGTGCTGCCTCAGGTACCCCCGGTCTTCGACAGTATTCAGGAGCTCCTGTTCCGCATCGCCGAGAGCATCTCCCTGGTGGGGGTAGGCATCCTGATCGTATCCATTTTTTTCGGCACGCCCATCTTCATCGTGCTGGGGGGAGTGGCCTACCTGCTGTTCGTGCATTCCTTTGGGGCCCTGGAGGTGATTCCCAATGAGGCCTACGGATTGCTGACCGGATACAGCATCCCGGCCATTCCCCTGTTTACCTTTGCCGGCTTCATCCTCTCGGAGAGCAAGGCCGGAGAGCGGTTGATGCGCCTGTTCCGGGCCTGGCTGGGCTGGCTGCCCGGCGGACTGATCATCATGACGGTCCTGGTCTGCACCTTTTTTACGACCTTCACAGGTGCGACCGGCGTGACCATCCTGGCCCTGGGGGCTCTGCTGGCCTACGTCCTGGTGGAGAGCGGCCGCTATTCCACGGATTTTGCCAACGGTCTGATCACCGGTTCGGGGTCGATCGGACTGCTGTTCCCGCCCAGCCTGCCGATTATCCTCTACGGGGTTATCGCCCAGATCAATATCCTCCACATGTTCGTGGGCGGCTTCCTGCCCGGCCTGCTGATGGTGATCACTATGTGCGGGATCGGCGTGTTCACCGCCGTAACCCGCAAGGTCAAGCCGGTTCCCTTCCATATCAGGGAGGCGGCGGCCTCCATCAAAGACTCCTTTTGGGAGATCCTGCTGCCCGTGATCATACTCCTGGGCTACTTCGGCGGCCTGTTCACGCTGCTGGAAACCGGTGCGGTCGCCGTTATCTATGCCCTTTTCATTGAGATGGTCATCCACCGGGATCTGTCTCTCAGAGACCTTCCCCGGGTCATGCTGAATTGCATCCCCATCATAGGCGGCGTTCTGATCATCCTGGCTGCGGCCAACGGCCTCAGATACTACCTGGTGGATGCGGAGGTGCCGATGCGCCTGAGCAGCTGGGTGCAGGCGAACATCAGCTCCAAGTACGTGTTCCTCATCCTGCTGAACCTGGCGCTGTTGGTCACCGGCTGCCTGATGGATATCTTCTCCGCCATCCTGGTAGTGGTTCCCCTGATCATCCCCTTGGGCGCTGCCTTCGGCATCCACCCGGTTCACCTGGGGGTGATCTTCCTGGCCAATCTGGGCGTGGGCTATCTGACCCCGCCGGTGGGATTGAACCTGTTCCTGGCCGCCTACCGTTTCGAACAGCCTCTGGTGCGCATCTACAGAAACGTGATTCCCTTCTTCCTGGCCCTGCTGGCGGTGGTGCTGCTGATCACCTACGTTCCCTGGTTCTCCGTCGGGTTGCTCAGGTGGGGGTTCCTGATTCGCCTGTTCAATCTTTGATAAGCAGCACCCCGAGCATCAGGGCATAGCAGAGCGCGGCCAGCAGCAGCAGGCGGCTGATGCCCCAGGTCATGGCCAGGGGTATGGCCAGGATCGAAGCCACCACCGAAGCTACGCCGTTGGCAGCCCAGCCGTAAGCCCGCAAGCCCGGCGAGGAAATGAGCAGGCGCAGGCCGACCGGAAAAGGCACGCCCATCAGCAGGGCGATCGGCGCCAGCAGCCCGAAAGAGCCCAGGACCTGCCCGGCGGCGGATGCCTGCAGCAGCTGCTGTTCCATTCGCCCGAACAGTGAAAACAGCACGACCGCGCAGATTACCAGGCTGATGAGGACAGGCGGGAGGATTCGCCGCTTCCAGCGGGCAGTTACGGCCCCTCCGATCCCCGACGAGACGAGCAGCTCGGCCAGGACAACGGTGAAGGCGATTACCGGATTACCGAATACGAAAGTATAGCCTTGCAGAAAAGCCATCTCCACGAACATGAATCCCCCTCCTGCAGCCAGGAAATAGGCAACAATCGCGGCGTTGCGGGGGCGGCCTGGCTCCTGAACCGTTCCCGGAGGCCGGGAAAGCAATCGGGGCAGGAGCAGCAGAAGCAGGCCGAGCACACAGGCGATGCCCAGAACCACGAGCACGATCGTCTCCCCGGACAGGAACAACGTGTAAAAACGGCTTCCGGTCGAGCGGAACAGAGCCCCGAGTTTCGACAGGCGGGTGAAGCGGCTGTGGAAGGGCCGATCATCCCGAGCCGGAGCAATGTCCAGGTAGTAACCGCGGAAATACGCCCCGGCACGATCTTCCCGAAGCGCCCGGTAAAGCGACTGTATCTCCCGGAAATGAAAGGCTTCGGCGAAACTGTTGAATCTGTTCGCCTCTCCCGGCTCGATTCCCCGATAGAACACCAGATCGAAATTGCGCTGCCGGCAGAAGTCGCGCAGGTCGGCCAGGGAGCTTTGATCAAAGGGCGAGGGGGAGCACAGAAGGGTATAGCTGTCCCAGCCGCGAATCAGCAGAATGTGGCGGGCCGGGTCTTCCATGCCCATGCTCTGCAGGCCGATGAAGGCCGCGGCGAAGAGCTTCAACATATCCGAGGGGGGCAGTAGCAGCTTGCGAGAGATGATCAGAAGGCCTTCGGGCTCCAGGTGGGCCAGGTAGTCGGCGAACGCCTCCACGGTCAGCAGATGCTCCTGATCCAGGCTGGCCATGCCCGGAACCGAGGGTCCCCAGGCCTCCACCTGGATCCGATCGTAGCGCTGCCGATCCCGGGCTACATAGCGGCGCATGTTGCCCGAAACTATGCGGAGCGCGGGGTGGGGACGATCCCCGCTCGCGATGGTTACGGTGCGGTACAGGGCCGCCGCCTCGGGATGCTCGACCAGCAGGGTAATGTCCCGGGCAGCGGCGGACACGGCACAGGGCAGGCTCAAGCCCCCGCCGGCCTGAAGGATGAGCACCCTGTTCGGTGGTTCCTCTGTGCGCAACGAGTAGCCCGCGTAGCTTTGGAGGAAGCGGCTGAAGGCCGACGAGCGGATATCCCTCAGATCGTAGCAGACAAACAGGGCATCCCCGTCCTGCACCAGAAAGGTCGCAGGCGGAAGATTCCCGGAGTACTTCAGGCTCAGTCCGGGGGCAAAACGGATGTAGGGGCTTTCCAGCCTGTCCAGGCGTCCCCGGATGGTGTTGTGCCGGGACACGATCGAGGTTTCGGGAAACTGCAGCACCTGGGGCAGCAGCTTGTACGGAGAGGGGTGGATCTCCAGAAGCGCTCCCCCTCTGTAAGCCAGCGGCAGGCAGGTGAGCAGGAACAGGACGCCCGAAGCCGCCAGGATCCACCGGGATCCTCGGGGACCCGTTTTCTCCGCCCGCCGGCGGCGACCTAAGTATTGCAGGAAGGGAACAGTGAGCAGAAGCAGGGCGCAGCAAAAAACGATCCGCCCCTCCCCCAGCAGGGGCAGCAGCAGGGCGGGAAGCAAGGCGCCCACCGCGGAGCCGAGCATGTTGGCGAAGTAGATCCACCCGCTCTGACCCGACATGCCGGCAAAGGCCAGGGAGACCACGCTTCCGGCGCAGAAGAAGGGAAGCAGCAGGATCAGGAAGGTGAGCAGGAGGTAGGCTCCCTGCCGCCACTCCAGGGGCATGCGGAAATAATCCAGGGGGATGTTCTTCACCGACAGGAAGGACCCGCTGATGGCGATCGAACAGATCACGAGCAGCACGAGGAACCCCCGCGAGTCGAGCATAGCCGCCGACCGGCCGGGGCGGCGCCTTTCCACCAGGCTCAGCACGCTGCCGCTGGCACCGAAGCCGAACAGGACGATGCTGATCACCATGAAGGAGAGGTGGTTCCACTGGGAAAAGGAAAAGAATCGGGTTAGCAGAACCTCGTAGCAGAGGGCGGTCAGAGAGACCGTGAAAACCGCCGGGAGTATCATGCCGCTTGCCGGGCCGGCGGAGCCGCCACTAGTATTTCTCCAAGGCTTTTCCGGTCATCGGCACAAAGAGAACACCCGTGACCTGCCGAAGCCGATAGTCCTCCCCATCTTTGGTCACTACCACCAGATTCTGGAAGCTGAAGGGATGTCCCAGGGGAAGCACGATTTTGCCCCCATCGACGAGCTGCTGGAGAAGCGGAGGCGGAACATGATCCACCGAAGCGGTGATCATGATGCCGTCGAAGGGCGCCTCTTCCTCCCAGCCGAAGTAGCCGTCCCCGTGGCGGGTGTGTACGTTGCCGTAGCCCAGCTCTTCGAGCCTCTCGGTCGCCTGGCGATACAGGATCTCCTTGATCTCGATGGTGAACACCTCTTCGACCAGAGTGGAGAGCACCGCCGCCTGATACCCGGATCCCGTCCCGATTTCCAAAATCCTCTGCTGCGGCTCGAGCTCCAGCAGCTCGGTCATCAGAGCCACGACGTAGGGCTGGGAGATGGTCTGTCCCGCATCGATCGGCAGGGGCGAATCCGCGTAGGCCCGCTCCTGCATCGACTTGGGCACGAACAGATGGCGGGGAACGGATTGCATCGCCTCCAGGACGGCCTCGTCCCGAATCCCCCGGGCTGCGATCTGGCGGCTCACCATGTCGAGGCGCCGCTGCCGCATTTCCTTGGGCTCGTCCCAGGAGGCGGCTCTGGGAGATGAGAGAACGAAAAACAACACGGCCGCCAGTACAACGATAAGAATTGCCCCAGAACTGATAATGATGATCGGTCCCTTGCGTTTCATATCGCGCTCCTGCCTTCTAGTATAACCCAATCCGCACTCTCATTGAAATGACTGCCCCCGAGTCGTGCAGTCACGGTGAGCACCGCGGTCGAAAAGCCGAGCAGCGGCGGCGGCTATTGATTGGCAAAAACGCCGGAACCAAGTAGAATGACAGCTTCCACGACGGAGAGAAGGGCGAGCATCCCCCGGATTGAACGGGTACAAAGTGGCGGTAACCATCGAGACAGTCGAATCCCGAAAAGACCTGCGGGAGTTCATCTACTTCCCCCGGACTCTCTACAGCCGGGATCCGCTGTGGTCACCTCCGATCTGGGTGGAAGAACGGCAGACCTTCACCACCAGGAATCCCCTGCTGGCGCACTCGGACTACGCTCTGTTCCTCGCCCGGGCCGACGGCGAGGTGGCCGGCAGGGTCCTGGCCTACGCGGACCACAACTTCAACGACTACTATCGATCGAAGATCGGGATGTTCGGGTCTTTCGAATCGATCCGCAGATCCGAGATAGCCGCGGCGCTGTTCTGCGAAGCGGAAAATTGGCTGACCGCCCGGGGCATGGACACGGTTCGCGGACCGATCAATCCGGTGGAGGAGTGCTGGGGATCCCTGTACCGGGGATTCGACAGGCCGGCCACCTTCATGATGCCCTACAATCCCCCCTACTACAACGAGTTCCTGGAGGAGCTGGGCTACGAAAAGGTCAAGGACCTGCTGGCCTTCGAGGGAGACGCCCGGAAGGGATATCGGATACCGGAACGTTTCATCCGCTTTCGGGAAAAGATGCACTCCCGCCGACCCGATATCCGCATCCGCCCGATCGACATGAAGCACCTGCTCCGGGATGCCGAGACGATCTGGCGCATCTCCAACCAGGCGATCCGCAACAACTGGGGCTGGGCGCCGTACGGGCTGGAAGAGCTGCAGGCAACGTTCAAGAAGCTGAAACCCATCGCCGATCCGGATGCCATCTGGATCGTGGAACAAGCTGCCGAACCGGTGGGATTCTGTTTGGGGTTTCCCGACATCAACATCATACTCAGAAAGATCCGGGGCAGACTCTTTCCCTTGGGCTTTTTGACCCTGCTCGGCATGCGCAGGCGCCTTCGGGACTTCCGGCTCTTCGGTTTGGCCGTGCTTCCGGAGTATCAGGGAATGGGGCTCGACGTGCTGCTGTACACGAGTCTGTACGAAGCCCTGGCCCCCCGGGGGGTGCGAATGGAGGCGAGCTATGTCCTGGAGGACAACGCGAGTATGATAAACGCCTTGAAGAAGCTGGGATTGGTGCAAACAAAAACATACAGGATCTATGAAAAGCGCTCGACTCGAGGCATCAATCGAAAGGAAGAAAATAATGATCGTTACCGGCATCGCTGATGAGGGCTCACCGGAGCTGAAAGAGCAGATCCGCATTCATCGAACCTTGGGGTGGAATACCCTCGAGCTGCGTCTGATCGGCAAGACAAACGTCTGCGCCATCGACGACGAAGCCTTCGACCAGGTCTACCGCACGCTGCAGGAGGAGCAGATGGAGGTGATCTGCTTTGCCTCCTCCATCGCCAACTGGGCGCGGCCCATCAGCTCGGATTTCCAGACGGATGTGGAGGAGCTCAAGAGGGCCACTGCCCGGATGCAGAGCCTGCGGACCCCTTTCATCCGGGTCATGTCCTACCCCAATGACGGGTTGGCCGAGGCGGATTGGCGGAAGGAGGCGATCCGCCGGATGAAGGAGCTGGCCCGCATAGCCGCGGACGGGGATGTGGTGATGGTGCACGAGAACTGCTCCGGTTGGGGCGGCATGAGCCCGGAGAACCAGAAGATACTGTTGGAGGAGGTCCACTCCCCCAACCTGCAGGTCGTCTTCGATACGGGAAATCCGGTGGGTGAAGGGCATTCACCGGCGGAAACCTGGGATTTCTACCAGACCGCCCTGCCGTTCATCAAGCACGTTCACATCAAGGACTGCGCCAAAACTACGAAGGGGGAGATCGAGTACACCTACCCGGGAGAGGGCCAGAGCATGGTCCGCCTGATCCTGGGATCCCTTCTGGACATGGGCTACAAGGGGGCGTTCTCGATAGAGCCCCATATCACGGCTCAGATTCATCTGGGGACCTCCGCCGGCGGCAGGGAGGCGGAGGAAATCTATCTGGAGTACGGGCGCAGGACCAACGCCATACTGGCGGAGCTGGCCGAGTAGCTATTCCCCGTCCAGATCGAATCCCCGCGCCAGACAGCGTTTGTTGATCTCGTTGAGGTTTCGGTGCCGGGCGGAAACGGCCTGTTCCAGGGTCGCCTCTATCGAATCAAGGGAGGCAATCTCGGGTTTGATCTTTACCAGCAGGCCGAGCATGACCATGTTGGCCGAGCGGGCGCTGCCTTCCTGCTCCGCCATCTCGTTGGCCGGTACGGGGATACAGCGGAGATCCTTCCGGGACGGCTCGATATCGATCAGCGAGCTGTTGTACAGCAGGATGCCTCCCTTCCTCAGCTTGGGCTCGAACTTGATCAGGGAGGGCTTGTTCATCACCACGCCCACCGAGGGGTGGGGAACCAGGGGTGAGGCGATCTCCTCGTCGCTCACGACCACCGAGCAGTTGGCCGTGCCCCCGCGCATTTCCGCGCCGTAGGAGGGGATGTGAGTGACCCTCTTTCCCTCCCTCATAGCCGCCAGGCAGACGATCGTGCCCGACAGGATGATGCCCTGGCCGCCGAAGCCGGCGAAAATGATCTCTTCCCGCATCGCTTGCTCCTTCCTACCGGTCCCGGAAATTGCCCAGAGGATAGTAGGAAACCATCTCACTACCCACCCAGTCCGCCGCCGCCTGGGAGCTCATTCCCCAGTTGGTCGGGCACATGGAGAGGAACTCGACGAAGGAAAAACCCCGACCCTTCACCTGATTCTCGATGGCCTTCTTGGTAGCCCGTTTTGCCTTGAGGATATGGGGCACGTCGTGGACCGAGCAGCGTTCGATGAATACGGGCGCCTCCAGCGTGTTGAGCAGCTCGCAGGCCCGGATCGGCATGCCCGCCTCTGCCGGGTTGCGGCCATAGGGCGAGGTTTTTGTCTTCTGGCCCGCCAGGGAGGTCGGAGCCATCTGTCCGCCGGTCATCCCGTAGATGGCGTTGTTTACGAACAGAACTGTGATGTTCTCGCCCCGATTGGCCGCATGGACCGTTTCCGCGGTGCCGATGGCCAGCAGATCACCGTCGCCCTGGTAGGAGATAACCAAACGATCCGGCAGGACCCGCTTGACTCCGGTGGCCACGGCGGGAGCCCGGCCGTGGGCCGCTTCCAGACCGTCGGCATTGATGTAGTTGTAGATCAGAACCGCGCATCCCACCGGCGCGATCACGATCGTCGTTTCCCGCACGCCCAACTCGTCAATGACCTGGGCCATGAGCTTGTGGATGATTCCGTGTCCGCAGCCCGGGCAGTAGTGGGTGGGGATATCGACGAGAGTTTCGGGCCGGGAGTACACCCTTTTGGCCTCAGCCGCTTCACTTCTCATGATTCTCTATCCTCTTTATGATCTCTTCCACCTCTACGAGCATCGCTCCCATCCGCCCGTAGAATTCTATTGGAACCTTGTCGCCGAGAGCCAGTCGGACATCCTCCAGCATCTGTCCCGCGTTCATCTCCACGACCAGCACCTTTTTCATCCTCCCCGCCCTCTGCAGCAGCTCCCGGTAGGGGAAGGGCCAGAGGGTGATCGGGCGGAACAGGCCGGCCCGCACTCCCCCGGAGCGCAGCTGGTTGACCGCCGCTTTGCAAACCCGGGCGGCCAGCCCGAAGGCAACCAGCAGCACCTCGGCATCCTGGCATTGATAACATTCTAAGCGGATCTCCTTCGCCTCGATCTTCCGGTACTTCTCCTGAAGCCGGAGATTGATCTGCTCCACCCCGTTCTCGGGTTTGAGCCGAAGCGAGGCGATCGTGCGGGGTTCTCTGCCGGCCGCTCCATCGAGGATCCAGGAGGATTTGTCGTAACGCTTTTTCGGCGGCTCCGGCAGCAGGAGGGACTCGGACATCTGTCCCAGAAACCCATCTCCCAAGATCATGGTCACGATCCGGTACCTGTCGGAGAGAT
>Ga0315551_10000407_pt1 | contig 34775 bp, 39 predicted proteins | sample SalMarSW160290MG_FD_203678 | JGI IMG/M metagenome (GOLD analysis project Ga0315551, IMG submission 203678) | Salt marsh sediment microbial communities from the Plum Island Ecosystem LTER, Massachusetts, United States - Salt Marsh Sediment SW1602-90 ...
CTCGCTTCCTTGACAGAAGGGCATGTCTGGCGGTGGCCTCAAGCCCGTTCATACACGCGCCAAGCGCGTCTCCACCGTCCCATACGAATGTGACGCGTGGAAAGCAGAGACAGGATGGACACAGTCACCTTGCGCCGGAGCAGATGGGGCTGGCTCCTGTCGGTCCTCGTCGCAGTGCGCGCCGGCTGCGCTGTCGTGGTCTTCTTCGGCCTGATCAGAGATCTGAGACTCCTGGCCACGTGCGTGTTTGGGCTGGCCTGTGTCACCGATCTCCTCGACGGACAGATAGCCAAGAAGACGTGCACCTCCCCATCCCTTGGCAGCTATGCAGACCCGGCCGCTGACTTCCTGCTCATCCTGGGAGCCTTCTCCGCCTTCGTTTTCAACGGTGTTTACCCCGTCTGGACGGTGATCGTCATCGTCCTGATGTTCTTACAGTTCGTGCTCACCTCAGGGCGGCTGGGACCCGTCTACGATCCGGTGGGCAAGTACTATGGGGCGGCCCTTTTCGGCGCCGTGGGCATCACCCTGGTCTCGAGCAGCCCTGTCGTCCACAGTGGTGTACTCGCCGGGGTGGTTCTGTGCACAGCGGCTTCCGTGGCAAGCCGCTGCATACACTTGATCAGGGCCAGGAAAGCGGCCGTGCGACGTCGCTGAGCGGCAGAGAGGGTCGCCTCCCCGAGGAGCCGCAGGCTTTCAACACCGTCCTGGATGAGGAGGACGTGGAGACCTCGAGGATCAGGTGACGCCACACCCCCACACGCGCAGAGGGCGGGCGGACGGGCATCCTTTCGCTACTCGATCGTGGCCAGGAACTGCTTCGCCATCTCGGCCACGTCGGTGTCCGTGCTGATGCCCGTCCACGGATCGCCCGGGTGCACCAGGTTGGCCACGACGATATTGGCCCCATTGAAGATGGCGCTGCGTGCCTCTCGGAGATCCACGCCCCCCGCCGCGGAGATGAGGACGTCGAACTTGCTCCGCACGCGGTTCACGTGACGGTACTGGATAACCTTGCCGCGAGTGGCCTCCTCGTCGCGCCCCAGGTGCAAGACCACCACGTCGGGCGGCGTCTTGAGCTGCATCAGCACCTTCAGAGGATCCTTCACGCCCAGCATGTCGATCATGGAGTTCATGCGCAGACCGCTACACCGAGCGATGAAGAGGTCGAGCGCCTCTGGAGGTGAGCTCCCCAGGACCGTGGCCGCGGTTGCCCCCGCCAGGCGAACAGCGTTCACCTCGCCCAGGGCTCCATCCACCGTTTTCAGGTCAGCCACGATGTGGCCGCTCCACATACTGCGGATGACCTCGATGCCCGCCGAGCCCTCCCGCTTGATGAAGGGGGTTCCCGCCTCGATGAGGATGCGCTCACTGGAGACGATGGTGGGCAGGACGCGCCTCACGAGCCCGACGTCGTAGTTGAAGGCGATCTGCAGATAGCGCGTCTTTCCATCCAGCGTCATTGCTCTCCTACGCGAGACGGCAGCCTCGCGGACCCGCTGCTGGAGTTGGCTAGACAATGCTAGGAGTAAGGGCATCCTCGGATACCGGCTCATCGACTGGCCTCGAGCTGCACTATTCTCCACCCTCTAGGAGCGAGCGCAAAGCGCCACCCAGATCGGACGGCACGAAGAGCACTATCTTCTCCGAAGGGTCGGCGGCGATGTCACGGATGGTTTGCAGTGTTCGCAAGTGCAGCGCTCCACGGCTCTTGGACAGGTTCTCCGCCGCCTGCCTCAGGTTCTCAGAGGCGGATAGCTCACCCTGGGAAGCGATGATCATGGCCCGACGCTCGCGCTCAGCCTCCGCTTGCTTGGCCATCGCTCTCTTCATCTCGGCCGGCAGCTCCACTTCCTGGATCTTGATGGACTCGATATCCACACCCCAACCTGTGGTCTCGGCGTCCACGATCTCCTTGATGCTCTCAGCGACTCGTTCCCTCTCGGTGAGGACGAAATCCATCTCGCTGTTGCCGATAACATCTCGCAGCGCGGCCTGGGTGTACTGTCGCACCGCGAAGACGTAGTCCTCGATCTTGATGATAGCGTCGGCGGGGTGCACAACCCTGAAGTAGACCACGGCGTTGACCAGCATGGGGATGTTGTCCTTGGTCATCACCTCCTGCCGGGGGATCTCCGCGGTTTTGATACGCATGTCCACTTTGCGCATGGACTGCATAATGGGAACGATCAGCGTCAGCCCGGGGCTACGCGTGCTGGAGTACTTGCCCAGCGTGAAGACCACGCCCCTCTCGTACTCGTAAAGCAGCTTGATGCCCGACAGGAGCAGCATGAACAAAGCGAAGAGCACGAACAGGAAACCGACGAACAAGCAGCTTCCCGTGGCAAATAAACCCTCCATCACCCACCTCCCATCCGGGATTGACCCGGCTACGTGCCGCCGTTTCTCGCATTGTCACGGCAACATCATTATGCCACGTTCAGGTCAACCGATTATAGACGCATCGTTAGGGCCCTGCAACCGAATCGTTGGCGGCAAAGTACGGCACACCAGACTCCCACCGCTTGGCTTCACGCGCACGCCTCTCCTAAGCCGTTCCTGGGCAGCGGATACGCCGTCCGACCATCACGCACCACAAAGGGGCCAACTCGGTTGTCACGAGTGGCCCCTGTAAGTCCGATCGTCTGGTACGGCGTCAGACAAAAAGGCTCAATCCAACCCTAGACGCCTGCGGGACTCAGTCAGCTTCTCCCCCGCATTCTCGAAATCGCCCCTCTGGCCTGAGGGCAACAGCAGCGCCACCTGTGACATCGCCAGCTTGGTGAGATCAATGAGATAGTCGGCCCTTTCGAAGTCATCCAGCTCGGAGGTGGAGGGTGGGTAGATCGGGTCCCCAAACCTTACCTTGACCACTCTCAGCCTGCCCTTTCTCTCCTTGGTCACGAGTCCCATGGGCAGCAAGGGCACACGTCTGTTCAGCGCGAACAGGGCCGCCCCCGTTCTGAGGTCTCCCTCCAGTAGACCGTTGCCCCTGGTTCTTCCAGTGATGGAGAGCCACAGTACGTGCCCCGGTCCGTCCAGCCAGACCAGCACCTCTTTGACCAGCTTTCTTTGCAGCCGGTACGCACCGGCCTCGTCCTTGTGCACGGGGAACACGAACCTGCTCACTCCCAGCACCTTCATCGGGAGATTGGCCTGGGTCACGATTTCCGGCCGGGCGATGGCCTTCAGACGTGGCTCGTCCGGAGAGAGACGGCACCCGACCTTGATGACCGCTCTAAGGGATTGGGATACCGAGGGGTAGTTGCTGACGAGAATGGTCGCGTGATCCGCGTAGAGCGCAGGGGGCAGTGGCTCCACTCCGATCCCTGTCATGGCCAGATCCGTCAGACGACGCACTTTCGCACTGCGGTCGAGCAACGCCAGCGATGCCAGCGCGGAATCGACACGCTCTGCCGTCGCCTTCCTGGCCAAACTGGGTATGGCCCCGGCGTAGCGGAGTCCCTTTTCCATTCCTACCTCCTCCGGCTGGGAGAGTCATTCTTCCTAATAAAACAAATCAATTATAGGCACCACCTCGTTTCCTGTCAAGTTGGCCGCCGTATGTAGGGGCCTTTTCCGGCGTAGCATTAGACCTGGCTCGTTACGGTCTTTCCATACGCTTGTTGTACGCTCACGCAGCGCGTTGCCGTAGAGGCATGGTTCACTCAAATGAGAATGTTACCGGGGGGGACCGTGCCTAACGAAGAGAAGCCGACCTTGAACGAACGGAGGAAGTATCTGCGACTGATCAGGAAGCGGTATCTCAAGGCGAGCAGGATTAGACGCGCGCACTTCCTGGATCAGGTCGTTCGCCGTCTGGCTGTGGGGAGCGACGATGAGTACGAGAAAGAGCCTCACCGCTGGCACCTCGGCGAGGCTCTCTACTGGGTTGCGCTCTTGGCTCCTAGACTAGGTCCTGGCGTCTACCATCGGCCATAGGCAGGTCGCGGGGCCTCTTGCGTGACTAGCAGGTCCACGGCCCGAGGGCCGCGAGGGTCATTCTGGATGACGAACTCCACCTTGTCGCCCTCATAGAGAGAACGTGGACCCCCAGCGCGGATGCCGGAGTAGTGGACGAATACGTCCTCGCCCCCGTCACGGACTATGAAGCCGTAGCCCTTACGGTCACTAAACCACTTGACTGTGCCCTCGATCCTTTCCTGATGCTCTTCCACGGCTGCTGTACACTCCTTTCTATGAGGGTTTGAAGGTGCGGCTGTGCCCCAAGAAGCCTCAGCACTTACACAACGCCGCGCCGTCCACAAAGAGAAAGCAGCCACGGATGAGCCCCTCCTTTCTGCGACGGGCCAGGCCGATGTGTACCTTCTATCGTAGAATAGCACAGGCGTTGACTCCTGTCAAGTAGAAAGGAACGAGAATGTTGATGATGGTGCTAATATCGAGAGGAATGTCTCACTCCTTTGCAATTCGTGGGGCGAAGGCCGGTGAATCCGCCTGCTTGACAAAGGGGAAGGTTCTTGTTATAATAAGAACAAATGTTCTATAGCGTGCCCCTGATAGATAGGGGAAGAGGCTAAGGCCTTACCGCTCCCAGAGCGAACGCCGCGCGGGAGCCTTCGGATACCCGATCGACCATGCGTGTGGTCGGGGTAGCCGGGGGTTCTCGCGTTTCTGTTTCTCGGTCTCAGCGTAGCCGCACGGCATGCCGTGCGGCTGTGGTTCCCCTCCCTTGATGGGAGGGGTTCAGGGGAGGGTGACCTAAGCAACCTGCTCCTTGGTCACCCTAACCCTTGCGGTGAGCATATCAAACTATCAAGCTACACCAAGGGGAGAATATATCCTGTATTTTGGAGGAAACTATGAAAGTCGCCTACGTCTTCGTTCCCCACTTTGCCCTGGCCGTGGAGGAGCGAGAGGACCCCTCTCTCAAACGCAAGGCCGTGGTCATCGGCGGATTGCCCCACGAGAAGGGCAACGTCTACGAGGTCTCTCCCGAGGCTTCGGAGCAAGGCGTGAAGGTAGGCATGTCCCTGCGCCAGGCGGAGGAGATCTGCCCCGAGGCCATCTTCCTGCCTACCAGAGAAGAGAAGTATAGGGCGGCCTTCGAGGAGATGCTGAAAGCCCTGGAGCCTTTCAGCCCCTTCATCGAGCCTCATGGTCTGGACGGCGCCTACCTGGAGGTGAGCGGGTTGCAGCGCCTCTATGGCCCCGAAAAGCGGCTGGGGCGGAGCATCGTCGAGGCCGTCAAGGAAGCCACTCACCTGCCGATAAGGGGGGGCATAGCCAGAAACAAGTTCACGGCCAGGATCGCCGCCCTGGAGGGCACTGATGAGAAAGTCCAGGTTATCGCCCCTGGGAAGGAGAGGGGGTTCCTCAAGGAGTTGCCGGTCACTCTCCTGCCCACCAGCGACGAGATGCGAGGGCGACTGCACCTGCTGGGCATTCGCACCATGGGGCAGTTGGCCTCTCTGCCCAAGAGCGCTGTCCTGGCCCAGTTCGGCCTGGAGGGGAGGTGGGCTAACCAACTGGCGCGAGGCCAGGATAGGAGCAAGGTCATCGGCCGGAGGGAGCAAGGCCCTCAAGAGTTGGGGTTTCGCTTCGAAGACCCCGTCGAGGAGATGCAGGTTTTGCAGATGACGGCGAAACAGCTCAGTGTAGAGCTCCTGACGCGGCTTCACTACTACGGCCGGGTGTGTGGAAAGGTAAGCGTGACCCTGGAGTATGACACGGGTCAAGAAGAAGAAAAGCAGATCGCCCTCAGCGAGCCCAGCGCCGAAGAGCTCAAGATCGGGCTGGCCGTGGAGCGGCTGGTGGCGAGCTTCGATTATGGAGACAGGGTCTCTGCTCTGAAGGTATCCCTGGATCAGTTGACCCAGGGGAAAGGCCATCAACTGAGCCTCTTTTCCACCCGCACGTTGCGCCAGAGGAGGATAGACAATGCTGTGGCCAACATCACAGGTAAGTACGGTTCCCACTGCTTCCTCCAGGCGCAGTTGCTCGACCTCCACGCCGCCTTGCCCGAGAGGAGGTTCGCCCTGCTACGCCCTGAGGCACCGACTACACGTTTCCCGGTGAAGAGAGACCATGAGCAGGCTCTACCAACCAGCACAAAGTATCGAGTCCACGAGTGGCGATAGGGGGCAGCCTCTCTCCTTTCAATGGAGGGGAGAGGTTCACCGCATCCTCCACCTGGGCAACCGCTGGCGCGTTCATCTCGACTGGTGGCGGGTGGAGATCTGGAGGGAATACTTCCAGGTGGAGGCCCACACCGGCTTCACCTGCGTTATCTACCACGACCTCCTCACGGATGAGTGGTATCTGGAGCGGGTCTATGACTAGCGAAGGCCGCTGCTGGGCCGCTCCTTCGATACGCTGCTTCGCAGCTACTCGGGATGCGGCCCCTAGTGATTATCGGAGTCCCTTAGCGCTGATGACCTTATTCTCAACATCGCTGCTGGACGCACCCTTCGATACAGGCCTTCGGCCCACTCAGGGTGCGGGCACGTGGTGATTATTGGAGTCCCTTAGCGCTGATGACTTTATTCTCAACGCCGCTGCTGGACGCATCCTTCGATACAGGCCTTCGGCCCACTCAGGATGCGCCCTGGCGGGCGGCGGACTTCCGAATGTCCGCGCGGTTCTGAACCATGCCAGACTACGTAGAACTACACTGCCACACCAACTACTCCATGCTGGACGGGGCCTCCCACCCCGAGGACCTCCTTGACCGGGCCCTGGAGCTAGGTATGGACCGCATGGCCGTCACTGATCACGACGGACTGTACGGTGCGGTGCGCTTCTACCAGGGCGCCCTCCAGCGAGGTATCGAACCCATCATCGGGGCGGAGCTGACCATGGACGGTGGCTACCACCTCATGCTCCTGGCGGAGAACGACCAGGGCTACTCCAACCTCTCCCGCCTGATCAGCCACGCCCAGTTGAGCCACAGCAAGGGGGAGGCCTCCCTGCCTTTCGCAGCGCTGGCCCAACACAAAGAGGGCCTGATCTGTCTCTCGGGCTGTTCTCGAGGGGAGATCGCCTCCCACCTCCTGGCCCATCGTGAGAGGGAGGCCCTGGAAGCGGCCCAAAGGTACCTGCACCTCTTTGGCCGGGGGAGCTTCTTTCTCGAGCTTCAACACCACCTGCTGGAGGAGGACCAACGCCTGATCAGGATGCTCTTGGACCTAGCCCAGCACCTGGGGGTGCAGTACGTGGCCACCAACGACGTGCACTACGCCCGCCGGCAGGGACACCGTCTCCACGACGTGCTCTCCTGCATCGCCAACCACACCACCCTGGACGAGGCGGGGAGCCTTCTGCGGGCCAACTCGGAGTACTACCTCAAGTCCCCCCAGGAGATGGAAGGGCTGTTCTCCCACCTGCCCCAGGCTTTGGCCAACACCAGGGCCATCGCGGAGCGATGTCACGTCGATCTCAACTTCTCTACCCACCGCCTGCCCCCCTTCGAGCTGCCACCGGGGGAGACAGCCGGAAGTTACCTGCGGCGCCTGTGCCTCCAGGGGGTCGAGAGGAAGTACCCATCCGTTACGGATAGGGTCTTGAAGCAACTGGACCACGAACTGGGGGTCATCGATCGCACGGGCCTGTCCGAGTACTTCCTCATCGTGTGGGACATCTGCAGCTACGCCCACGAGAGGGGCATCCCCGCTCAGGGCCGGGGCTCGGCCGCCAACTCCCTGGCGGCCTATCTGCTCGACATCACCCGGGTGGACCCCATTGCCCACAACCTCCTCTTCGAGCGTTTCCTGAGCGAGGAGGCCAACACCATGCCCGACATCGACGTGGACTTCTCCACTGACCACCGGGAGGAGGTGATCGAATACGTCTACGACAAGTACGGCGAGGAGCACACGGCCATGGTCTGCAACGTGGTCACCTTCCGCGCCCGGAGCGCCGTACGGGACGTGGGCAAGACACTGGGCTTCCCCCTGCCCCTTCTGGATCAGGTGGCCAAGGCCCTGGATACCAGAAGAGCCTCCCAGGTGGAGGAAGACCTGGAGAGGGTGAACGGCCTGGCCGACAAGACGACTCACCTCCCCTGGCGGCAGTTGATCGAGCTCTGCCGGGAGATAGACTCCTTTCCCCGCCACCTGAGCATCCACGTGGGAGGGATGATCATCACCGCCAGGCCTCTGGTGGAGATCGCCCCCCTGGAGCGGGCCACCATGCCCGGGCGGGTGGTGGTGCAGTTCAACAAGGACGATGTGGAGGACCTGGGCCTGATCAAGATCGACCTTCTGTCCCTGCGCACCCTCTCCCTGATCTACGAGGCGCTGGAAATGATCAAAGAGCACAGGGGCGTGAGACTGGATTTGGAGAACATCCCTCTCGACGACCCCGTGGTCTACGACATGCTCTGCCGGGCGGACACTATCGGCACCTTCCAGGTGGAGAGCCGCGCCCAGGCCCAGACGCTGCCCCGTATGCGACCCCAGACCTTCGAGGACATCGTGGTGGAGGTGGCCTTGATCAGGCCGGGACCATTGCAGGGCAACATGGTCCACCCCTACCTGCGGCGCCGCGCAGGGCTGGAGGAGGTGACCTATCCCCATCCCGCTTTGGAGCCGGCTTTGGCCGAGACCATGGGGGTGATCATCTTCCAGGAGCAGATCCTGAAGGTGGCCATGATCTTCGCCGGCTTCACACCGGGGGAGGCCGACCAGTTGCGCCGGGCCATCAGCCGCAGCCGCTCCCGTGAGGCCATGGAGAAGCTCAGGGGGCGTTTCGTGGAGGGCGCTCTGTCCAAGGGTCTGGAGGAGGAAGCGGCCCAGACGGTCTTCGACCAGTTGGCGGGCTTCGCCGAATTCGGCTTCTGCAAGAGCCACGCCGCAGCCTTCGCCAGGACCGCCTACGAGACCCTCTATCTCAAGGCCTACTACCCCGCGGAGTTCTTCTGCGCCCTGTTGAACGCCCAGCCCATGGGCTTCTACAGTCCGGCGGTGGTGGTGGGCGACGCCAAGCGCCACGGGGTGCGGATCCTCCCGGTGGACGTGAACCGCAGCCGGGCCAGGTGTATCGTGGAAAACGGCCATCTCCGGTTGGGCTTCTCTTACGTGGATAGCCTGGGGAAGTCCAGCCTGGAGGTCCTGGAGGAGGCCGGGAGGGAAGGTCCCTACTACTCCTTGAGGGACTTCTGCCAGCGCACCAGGCTACCCCGCAGGTCGGTGGAGAACCTTGTTCTGGTGGGAGCGATGGACGGCTGGAGCAAGGCCCGGCGGGAGTTGATCTGGGAGCTGGGCACCCTCAGCTACCAGGAGGGGGAGATGGACCTCTCGCCGCCCCTGGAGGAGATTCACCTGCCCGAGCTGACCCTCGATGAGGAGATCAAGGCGGAGTACGGCATCCTGGGCCTGCCGGTGGGAGAGCAGATCATCGCCCTCCACCGTCCCCGCTTGGAGCGACTGGGGGTGGAAAGGAGCAAGGACCTGGAGAGGAGGCACAACGGCGAGCGAGTGCGGGTGGCGGGCCTGGTGGTGGTCAGGCAGCGGCCTCCCACGGCCAAGGGCTTCGTGTTCATCACCATGGAGGACGAGGACGGGCTGATGAACGTCATCGTCAAGCCCGACGTCTACCAGCGGTACTACAAGGTCCTGCGCAACTGCTTCCTATTGATCGTGGAAGGGACGATACAGAAACAGTCGGGGATTCTCAACGTCCTGGCCGAGGGGGCGGTGGGGATCTAGGACAGAACTCCTCCTCTTACATCTCCAGCACGTCAGAAGCGCATACTGTGCACAACGTTCATAACCGAGGCCCAAGTCTGCCGCCACGACGCACGCGTGTCCTGCCGACTTCGACAATCATCAGAAGCCCAGCCAGATCCTCGCCTTCGAGATCCTCCAGCGCTCGCAACACCTCGTGGTTGACGGTCTGGGTAGGTAGTTCATTGGGCACACGAACAACCAGAATGCCCGCGTGAGTACCCAACGGGAAGCGCACGACGTTGCTGAAGCCCTTGTCTGCGGTGAGCAAAACAGCCCCCTGAGCCTGGGCATACTGGAAGATCTCCTGATCACTACGCCCGCGCAGGCCGACATCTCGAACATCCTCCACCGAGTGACCGGCTTGTCGCAACACCACTGCGGTGGAACGTGGCATGTCCTCGTCGATCAGGAACCTCCACATCTACCCTGCCGCCCGCACTTCCTCCGTCGCCAGCACGCTGGCGGCGTAGCTCAACGCGGCCTGGATGTCCTCTATGCCGATCTCGTACTCTGCCGCTAGCTCCTCCTGCTTCATGCCCCCGGCCAACTTGGCGATGACGAGGTCGACTGGGATCCGGGTACCCTTGATCACGGGTTTGCCAAAGCGAACGCCTGGATCGACCACAATGCGCGGGGCGATTTCTGCTGCCATCTCCGTACTCCTCCTGTCTCTTACTTGTGGGTGCGACAGAAGCTGCCTCTCCACACAGCCAACTTGTCAGGATGAGTATAGCACAGCGATGGGGACTTCTCAACACGCCAGAATGCCCTAGATGGGGACATGGACCTGCCGAAGCTAGCCTTCAACGAAGGAATAGAGGATCTCCCGGCTGAAGGGGCAGTCGAGATGTGCCAGACGTCAGGCGTCCATCTCGACCTTTACTTCATAGTGCTGCGAGCGGGCATCAAACCGCGCCAGCAGTTCCCTGGCCCTGGGTGGGACGACTGCCGCTTCGTAGTCTTCCCCGGCGAAGGTACGGACTGCGTCTATCGACTCAAACCACATGATGGTGACGAACTCCACCTCGTCTCCCAGATCGCGCCGCAAGAGGTGGATGCCTCGATAGCCGGTGATCTGACGATCCTGTATGCCCTGGAAGATCTCACTCTTGAGCAGTGCCTCGTAGGCGTCGGCGTTCGCTGGCGAAGTCCAGCCATGCCATACTCGACCAATCATCTTCAAATCCTCCGTGTGCAGTGCGCTCGCCGGGTCACGGCTGCCGCTTGGCCTAGACCAGATTGCCTGCCGCTTATCGTGGACGGACGATACAGAAGCACAGGCGCCGTCAACGTCCTGGCCGAGGGGGCGGTGGGCACGTAGCGAAGAACACGTGGACAACGGCTGCCTCGCATACATGACGCTCGTCCGCCTGGTCCATGACAAGAACTGTCGCCAAGCCAGTGGGGGAGCTACTTGGTGCAGGCCCTGAATCGATCGTCGGGGAAGCTGCCGTCTTTGCAGTTGAAACAGCGCGGTTTGTCCTGCCCGAAAGCATTGCCCACCTTTGCCGCTACTCCGCGCACAATTGCCTCTATCTGGTCAGGCTCAAACCTCTGTATGTCCAGCTCTCTCACGATCTGGATGTGGCGCTCCAGGCTTTCGTCCCCAGAGAGGGTTCGAGCAAAGGGGTCCATCTCGGCACGCCATCCGTCACCGAGCATACCCAAATGGGTTCCCTCAAGGTTCGCCAAGTTCAGGAGGATGACTGCACTAGTAGAGAGCTTGGCATATCGATAGAGATCCCCGACGAAACCCAGGAACTGCCAAAAACGGCCCGCCATCTTGACGAAATTCACCAGCCTCCGGCCCTCCCACTTAGTCCCGTCGCCATAACCGTACTCAACGTACCCATTTCGATGAACCACAAGGTACTCGCGGATCGGACAAAGCCGGGACTGTTCATCTTGTGGTGAGTAGTTTGTGCAGATCACTCCCTCGAGTGTGCTGCGCGAGGACTCGCTGGGGATGAACAGGCCGGGGGGATAGTACAACCTCTTGGTCGGCTGGAGCCACTCGCGGAATTGCTCAGAGGACGTGTCAACCCATTCGCCTAGCATGGTCGGGCACGCGACGAAGGAGACCAATGTGTGCGCTGGTTCGATCACAGGCGTTCGGGTCTCGTCCCAGTACGATATACCCAGCTGCCCCGTCAGTTTGTTGATCGCGAACTGCGGGTCATCGTCTGGCTCGACGTAACCGTGCTTCCTCAAGTACTCCTGCACTTCTTGTCGCACCGCCCGGCCTCGCTCAAACATATCACGTACCTCATACTCTTCTGCCGGAAGCGTCTGGAAGTTGTGGCGCACATAGTACCTCTTCTCACCATCAGCAGTCACCATGTGCGGAACTCTGGGGCTCTGCGGGATCTCGATAACCACCACGCACTCGGCCGATCTATCAGGCACGGTGATCGGTCTTATGATTGCGTTCACCCTCTGCTGTACGTTCGAGCTCAGGACCTGCTCAAGCCACTCCTCCACCTTCTGTTGCCCCAGCATTCGATCGACGAATCGCTCGGGCATCATCGGGCGGTGATCTCCCTCGGCTAACCCGATGATCAGATGGCCACCCTGGGAGTTGGCTATAGCCGACACGTCCTTGGCCAGTTCCTTCTTGCCCCCTGGAGACGTGTCAATCTCCCGCTTGTACTCCAGCGTCACGCTTTCTGGCTCCTCGTTGTCCACAAGGGCCTGGATGTCGTCGAAGCTCAACTCGGTGACCTGTCTCATGAATACCATCGCAGACCCCACAGGTTATGCGGTTGTCGGGCGCTGTGTCGATGATGCTCCAACTGTCTTGGTGATGAGCCCCAAGTCAAGAGCGAAGAAGACCAAGTCGTGTCACCGCTGCCGTGACAGGAGACAATCATCATGCGCGTCTACTCTTGCCGGGATCCCACAGACAATCCCCAGAGGAACTGGTATGTTAAGGCGCCAACCTCCGATGCCCCCACCTGCGATGCGGGGAATAGCTGCTCCACTGCCCGTGGCGCCGGGAGGGTTGGCCTGGCAAGCTTCACCAAGGCATAGTCTAGCGCGACGGTCTCAAGATAGAGCCTGTAAACCTTCCCGAACGACTCTGGTACGTAAATCGGTCCATTGCTGCCTTCCCACATCGTCCCGGCGGAGTGGTTAGGTCGTGAATGGGCAAAGCGGCTCAGTCGCTCAAACAAGTCTCGTGCCCAACCCGCTCGAGTGTGAGCTGACCTCTGGCGAAATACTGAAAGGCCAGTCTTGCTCTTGAGATAGCCCTCAAGTGCTTCAGTTCCAGCATGCCGGATCAGGCAATCACAGGCTGTTCCGAACCTCACTTCGAGTCTGCCTTCTTTCCATTCAAGAACCTCGGCTCGTCCGAGCACCAGTTCGAAGTAGGTTCCAACCGCAGTCAGCTCTAGGGCACTTCTGAGGCAAGAGGCCGCGACGCGATAGAACCCGCACAGCGCGTTGAATAGGCACGCCTGGTACTCGTCACTCACGTCAGCCATCACGTAGTACATTGAATCCTGCTCGTCACCAACCGACTCGATCCACGAAGACCACAGCTCATGCATTGCCTCCAGGTGCGAGCGATGACCATCCGAGGTGCCGAGACTCACGTCGTCAGGGAGAGACATGATGGAACTCCATACCTGTTCATCCATCAGGTCTTCCGCGGGAGGATCTGGTCCCTCTGGACCGAGCAGAAACGCGTCGGGCGGCAGCTTTCGTCGCGTTGCTCTGAAATCACACGCATCGGCGCGCTGAGTCATCGCGTCCCCCTCTCACCGTATGCCGCTCCATATGCACTGTGACCTTGGTCGTCGTAGTAGGAGCGCCGCTTGAGTGCGCTGACCCAAGGCCGGTACATAGCTGACACGCGCGAACGGACTACCGCGGGCGAAAGTGGAAAACGTCCGAGTACTTCTGGTACTGGCCCTCATACTGCAGAATCTTGAGCAGGACCCTGTCCAAGAGTTCTATGAGCCTTGAGTAGTGCCCAAGGGACTCTCGGACATCTGTGCCAAGTACGCCCGTGTGCACCAATTTGTGCCGAAGGTCGATGAACCGCAGATCGGCCTGCCTATGAAAGTCCACTCCAACTTCTTCCAGCATCTTCCTCACTAGGCGACGATACGACCGACGGTTGATTTCCGCCACCTTCACGCGCGCATCGTCGACCTGAGCTTCGCTTAGCCGCGGGAACACGCGCACCAGCGCCTCGCTCACCAAACCCTCCAACTCATCTCGTTTCTCTTTGAACTTGTCCTCGGGCACTATGTATCTCAGGTCTCCCTGCGTGCCTTTCTCGGCGAAGTTCGAGATGAGCGTCTCCATCGCTGTGCAGGCGAGCAAGAACTTGGTGTACATCTCAGGTTCGCACTTGGATGCCAGATAGTACCCGATTACCACAGGTAGGTTGAACCTGTCTCGGGCCTCGAAATACGCATCATAGCAGCAGGAGACGAACAGCTTCAACTCGGTCCCATTGGCCCCGCCAAGGAGGGCACCGGTGTCGATCCAGGGCCACGACACGTTGCCGGGATAATCGTGCTCGATCAACGTGCCATCTTGAGCCCACAGCTTGGCATAGTGCCAGGTCACCCTCGTTCCTCGGGCCAGAGACAATAGAGAACACACAACGTCCATCATCTCATCGTAGTATGGTAGGTTAGCCATGCCACGTCGCAGCGGGACACTGGCCTCGGCGGTCACAGCACCAGTGCGTGTCGGCTTCGCTTGCTCGACAATCTCTCGATAGCCGTCCACCTGCCTCACCACGACTTCCGTCGAGCCAACTTGGAAGCGAAAGGCATAGACCCAGCCCCCACTCTCCAACTGCGACTTCTCATCGCCCCAGAATTCCAGGTTTGTGAGCCCGTAGGTAACACGGGCAGGCGTGAGGCGAGCGGCTGTGGGCATCGACACGTGAATCTCATCGCAGCTCAGACGCATCTTGACTTTCGATGGGTCATCCTCTCCCTTGCTCTCTCGCCAACGTGTCGCCACTGCACCTTCGACTCGGACAAGTGATCCCTCTGTGGTATGTCCGTCGACAACCCACTCGCCACGTGTTCGACCAAACCTGTCGATCAGTTGACGTACTGCCCCAGCTAGCAGGTGGCACTCCACCATTACTCTGCCATCGTCTAGTCTCACACAGCCGAACGCACACTCTGCAGAGAGTCCATCGGCCAGCCCCACTTGGCCCACGCCCCGAAGCTGTTCGATCACGCGGCCCTCAAACGTGCCTAGCAGCTCGAATTCCGCCGAACGGGCGTATTCCACAGGATCTGGATCCATGAGCGAACCCCCTAACCTGGTTAGCTCGCTTTCTGGCATGATTCTACGTTCCTCTGTCAATATATCAGACTCGCCAATACTCTGCAAGCGCATTTGGGCACAATACGGGTAGAGTGTATGGACGATGGCACAAGAATAGGGGGCGCCTCTGCCACCGCGCAGTCCGCTCCGCGACAAGGGCGATCTCAGTAAGATGGCACAGAGGATCTGGGAAGCACCAGGGTCTGTCCGTTGGTCGAGGCGGAAGATGCCGCCGGAGCTGTTGTGGGGGGATAAGCAGGGCGCGCGAACGACCAGCGCATGAGGCTCGTGCACGTCAAAGAGTCCCAACCGAGAAGCTGACGGCTCGACTGGGATTCCAATCTGCGCGGCGGCAAGCCCGCGTTCGACGGGCTGTGCTCCCTACGCCGTGAGAATGTCCAGTTCCAAGCTCGTGCGCAGGAGTAGACCCTCCGTCTGCTCCTCGAGGGGCGTGACCACCTCATACTTCCGAGGCAACAGCCGTCTCTCCGCTGGGGAGGACAGACAATCCCAGTCTCTCCTCTAGTTCCTCCAACGTCATCGTCCTTCCCAGCGCGATGTCCTCCCTGGCCTCCCGGATGCCAGCCAGAAACTCCTCATCCTTCAGCTCCTCCAGGGTCTCCAGGAGCTCCAGGATCTCGCGGTATTCATCTATGGAGATCATCACCGCTCGAGGTCGGCCCAGTCGAGTGATCAAGTAATGGCCGGCCTTCCCGGCGACCTCATCCAGAAGAGCCCCAAAGTGGTTGCTGGCCTCTGTGGCCGTGATCTCCCTGGGCGTGGTGGTCAGTCCGAACCTGGAACCTCTCGCCATTGCCGTATCCCCTGTTTCGCTATAATCGCCAAACTAGCGAAACCATAGGTCATTCACCGCGGACTTGTCAAGTCGCCCGCAGGGGCGCCTGATTGCCCAAAACCTGGCACCTCGGTAGTTGGCAGCATCCTACCCCGTCTCGATCTCCACCTCCACGCTCATCCCCAGGCGCAGACCCTCCGGCTGCTCCTCCAGAGCGATGACCACCGTGTAGACTACGTCTCCGCCCACCGTGGAGGCTTGTGGCGAGACGAGGGTCACCCGGCCTGGAACGTCCACGTTGAGCGCTTCCACGTAGACGGTGGCCTCCTGGCCCACGTGCACTTCCGTCACGTCTCTCTCGCTGAGGTCGGTGGTCTCCACCTGGAGAGACGTCAGGTCGGCCAGGGTCAGCACCACCTGGCCGGGCACCACGACCTGACCCGGGCTGACCTGAAGGTCGGCTACGGTCCCTGAGAACGGCGCGGTCAGCGTGGCCTGTGCCAAGGAGGCGCGGGCGCCCTCCAGAGCCGCCTGCGCCTGGGCCACGGCTGCTTGGGCAGCAGCCAGTTGTTCGGCGGTGGCTCCGGCTCGAAGTGTGTCCAACTGGGCCTTGGCGCTCTCCACGCTGGCCCAGGCAACCGCGAGGTCCTCGGGCGAGGGTCCTCGGGTGACCAGTTCATAGGTAGCCAGCGCGCTCTCGTAATCCAGAGTGGCCAACTGGAGGGCCAAACTCTGGGGCATCTCCGTGACCTCCTCCACCCAGGCTATCTCGTCGTAGGCGGCCTGAGCCTGGATCAGGGCAGCCTCGGCCTTCTTGAGAGCAGCCAGGGCGATCGTGCGTTCCTCGTCGCTGGGACCCGCCTCCAGCTTACGGTACTGGGCCAGCGCCCCGTCGTAGGCCGCCTGGGTCGCGGCCAGTTCCTCCGGTCGGGCACCGGACTCCACCTCGAGAAGCTGAGCCCCCGCGGCCTCCAGACCCGCCTCGGCCTGAGCCACTCCGGCCTGAAGGCTGGAGGACTCCAGGGATACCAGGGTTGTGCCTGGCTCCACCTGGTCGCCCAGTTTGACCTCCACTCTCTCCACCTGGCCCGCCATGGTGAAGCCCATCTGGGCCTCTTGAGCCGCCACCACCTCTCCCGAGGCGGTCACCGCGCCTCCCATGGACCGCGACGGGAGCGCCGGGGTCGGCGCCGCAAGCACAGGCGTGGGCGACGGCTCGGGCGTGCCGCCGCAGCCGGTGAGCAGGACGGCGATCAGCAAAAGGAAAACGATGGCTGTTCCCCACAGCTTCTCACTCATCTCGTATCTCCTTCAAGTCGCTTGTCGTCTGCGACCTTACCATCGCGGAGCTCCACCACCCTCCGGGCGAAGGGAACCACGCGGGGGTCGTGAGTGGCGCACACGAAGGTGGTGCCCGTCTCCTCATTCAGTCGTAGCATGATCTCCATCACCTGGCGGCCGTTCTCCGTGTCCAGGTTGGCCGTGGGCTCGTCGGCCAGGATCAGGATGGGGTGTGTCGCTAGGGCGCGGGCCACGGCCACGCGCTGCTGCTCGCCACCGCTCATCTGATCAGGCCGGTGTTTGGCTCTTTCCGTGAGTCCCACCGCCTCCAGCAGCTCTGCCACGCGCTCCTTGCGCCGCTTGCCGTTTACCCCGCTCAAGAGGAGCGGCAGTTCGATGTTCTCGTAGGCGCTTAGCCCGGGGATCAGAGCGAAGAACTGGAAGACGAAGCCGATGGTCCCCCTGCGCAGGTCCGCCCTCTTGCTGGCGCTGAGCTTGGTGACGTCCTCCCCCTGGAGGAGGACGCGGCCGCTGGTGGGCTTGTCCAGGCAACCCATCATCTGAAGTGCCGTGGTCTTCCCGGAACCGGAGGGTCCCACCAGGGCCGTGAACTCGCCGTCTTCGATGGTCAGGTTGACCCCGCGCAACGCATGGGTCTCCATCTCACCGATCTTGTACACTCTTGTGGCATCCTGCAACTCGATGACTATCATTCCAAACCTCCCCACGCCTGAGATAACTTGCCCGACTCGACCGAGCTACAAAGCCCGCAGCGCATCAACTGGCTCCTTCCTGGTCGCGAACCAGGCCGGGTAGAGCGAGGCCAGCAGCATGATGATCCAGCAAACGACGGCTAACACGGCAGTATCCGCCCACTGGAAGGCTGCATACATCGTTTCGCCATAGGTTAGGTCAGCAGAAGTCATATTGGCCATGTCACCCAGGTAAAGACCTTCGGTGGACAGGTAATACACCCCCAGCGATCCCAACAGTACGCCCAGGAAAACGCCTATCGCTCCCAGTGTGGCAGATTCCATCAAGAACATGGCCATAATCTGCCGTCCCTTCATCCCCAGCGCAGCCAGGATACCCATCTCCTGCGTGCGCTCGAAGACGGACATCAACAGTGTGTTGGCGACGACGACGGCGACGATCGCCAGCACCACCAGGTACAGTATGTACAAGATCCCCATCGCCGATTCCGTGGCTTGCAGCATCAACTGGTTCAGGTCACGCCAGGTCATCACGTCAAACCCCGGTGCGCGCAGCGCCGAAGCAACCGTGTCGGCGTCTTCCTGATCGTGCAGCACAACCACCACCGCGCTGGCCCGGTCCCCCGCTCGCGTGAACGTCTGCGCCTTTGCCAGCGGCAAGAAGATCGTCGCCTCGTCGAAGGCTGGGGTACCACTGTCGTACAGGCCGCGGATTCTGAAGGTCGCCTCGTCAGGCTGTTCGCCTGATGTGTTGACCAGCAGGCTGACGTCATCGCCCGCGGTCAACCCCAGGCTTCTAGCCAGCCTCCGGCTGATGAGGACGCCGCTCCGGTCGTCGGGTGCCAGGAACTCTCCGGCAACCAGACCCTCCCGAAAGGGCGCCGCCATCTCGGAAGACGGGTCTATGCCAAACACCCGCACCCCGACCGACTCTTCGACCGTGCCCAGGATGCCGCTGGCCCACAGCACAGGCGCTGCTGCTCGGACTTCCGCCAGGCTCTGCGCCTGTGCGGCCAATGCCTGCGGATCCTCCAACAGATCTTCCCACTTGAGGCTGACTTTGTCCTCGTCGTAAGATGCCCCGCGCACCTGCACGTGACCACTCTGCACGCGGATGTTGTTGTCGATAGATCCCTGTATCGCACCCATCTCAAAACCGTGAAGCGCGATGATCAGCGCCAATCCCATCATCACCGCCACCAGCGTCAACGCCGATCGCCGCCTGTTACGGCCCAGGTCGCGAATGGCAATCCTCCACAGTCTGAATATGAACATTGTGTCCCTCCTCACGCTTCACGAACCGCGCATGTTGTCTACCGCATCAGAGAGCGTGCAGGCCTATACATAGTGTAGCGCCTCGGCCGGCTCCCGTCTGGAGGCTTGCCAAGCTGGGTAGAGCGAGGCCAAGGCCGCGATGATGGCGACGGTCAGCGCCCGTCCCAGCAGCACACTCATCCCGATTCGGAAGTAGATCCGGTCACCCATCAGTCCGATCAGCTCGCCGAACTCGGCCACGTCGATTCCTCCATACAAAGCCATGAAGTCGAGGCCGACTCGTCCAAAGTAGGCTGCTATCGCGCCGCCCAGCAGGCTGCCAGCCAGCGCGCCCAGCAATCCGATCAGCACCCCCTCCAGCAGGAACAGCACCATGGTCTCCCACCGCTTCAACCCCATCGCCGCCAGCACGCCGATCTCACGCGTGCGCTCAAATACCGCCATCAGCATCAGGTTGAGGATGCCAACGCCGGCGATCAACAGGATGATCAGCCCAAAGAGGCTCATCACCTGAGCCTCCAACTCCATCATCTGCTTCGTCGTGGGATCCAGCGTGTCCCAGGCATCCACCTCGTAGCCGGGCAAGGCAGCCTGCAGCCTCTTGACCACCGGCGGCTCCTGCCCCACCCGTTCGAGGTGAACGGCAACCTCGGTAGCCTGATCGCGCAAGTCGAAGAGCGTCTGTGCCTCGAGCAGGGAGATGTAGACCAATCTCTCTTCCACCTCCTTGATCCCCAGGTCATAGATGCCGATGATGGTCATCGTGCGGCGCCGCATCTGCTCGTGGGTGGCGCGTCCTACCAGCATGACGCGGTCGCCCACGGTCAGCTCGAGCCGCTCACTCAACGACTGGCCGATGAGGAGGACGTCCTCGTCGTTAGCTTCCAGGTACCGGCCCTGGACGACGTTCTCCGCCACCAGGCTCACTGCCGCTTCCTGTTCCGGTTCGATGCCGGTGATGACGACGGCCATGGTTCCCTCGCGGTTACTGACCATGCCGCCGGTTTCGATGCGCTGCACGACGGCGACCACCTCCGGCTCGGCCAGCGCTGCCTCCGCCGCCGCGCGCGGGTCGACCAGAGGCAACAGCGGCATCCTGTTCGCCTTTTCCCGGAAGCCTAGCGCGTGCACCTGAACATGGCCGCCCTGGAGCTTCACCGTGTTACCGTAAAGGGCCTGGTTCATCCCGCCCAGCATGCCATCGAAAACGAGCATAAGGGCCAGTCCCAGCGCAATGGCGATCACGGCGATCACCGTCCGTCTCCAATTGCGCCACACGTTTCGCCAGGCCATTGTCAGGAATCTTCCCATGTTCACTCACCTCCCAGCGGTGAAACTCAACTGTCTTCAGTGCCCCGTCGCCTCACCGGGAGCGAAGGAGTCATCGCACCCCTCCATTATGCCCGAAATCCCCTGCAATTTCCACCGTTTGTACGCTGATCGTACAGCTCCGCCGCTCTGTGGCGTGCCCAGCGCCAAGGACTAATTCAACCCCGAGACCCATGCCATGATGGAGAGATACTTCGGCGGTAAGGACGGCGTGTCTAGCGAGGATCGGCTCATGATGGTCAAGCTGGTCGAGGACTTCACCTCCGCCTACGAGGACGTGCTCACCATACAAGCCGAGGGCTCGCTGGCCGCCCAGAGAATCATGGTATTCGCCAACGCCGTCGGCGCCATGCCGAGTAGCAATCCTTCGCAATCCGATAATGGTCTTGTCATCGCCCTGTAACAGTTGGTTGGTATACAATACTGTATTGGGCGACGCGCGTGCGGCCACCCTTGGAAAGGGGCAGACCATGGAGCACAAAGACCGAACCCCGATCCTCGTCCTCTTCGGGGCCATTCTGCTGTTCGTCGGCGTAGCCATGGCCTTTGTAGGACCGCTCGAGATGTATTGCTTCTACCTCTTCTCCGAAGGCGGTCGCTTCCACTACGAAGGCTTTGGCTTTGGCTCCTTCATGTTCGCCAACATCGCCGCCCAGATTGCGGGGTACTATCTCATCACTCTGGTAGCCATCCCGCTTGGATACGGACATGTGAGAAGATCACGCTGGGCCAGGACCCTCTCCCTGACCCTTCTGGGGTTCTGGCTGGTGGCCGGGATACCACTCATGGTGGCCTTCATGTTCGTGCTGCTGGCATCAAAGGACGTCTCCCTGCCCACAGCCCTGATCGCCCTCATAGGCCTGGCCCTATCCTATGCCGTGGTGCCGATATTGCTTATCCGGTTCTACAGGAGCAGGGACGTCCGGCTCACCTTCGAGACCAAAGACCCACACTCTTACTCCATAGAGAGGGTGCCGCTCCCCGTGCTGGTGGTGTGTGCGGTCTTCGTGCTGACCATCGCCGTTCTGCACGTCCTGATCCTCTTCAACGGTGTGTTCCCGCTCTTCGGAGTTCTTATCTTCGACCTACAGGGCATCGCGCTGATCGACCTCTCGATTCTCGTCTTGGTGGGGCTGATCTGGGGCCTGGTGAGGCTGAAAGGCTGGGCCTGGTGGGGTGCGCTGCTGTACTGGGGCTTTCTCTCCTTCTCTTCCATTACGGCACTGTCGAGGTCGACTCTCGCAGACATCCTGTCGCAGATGAGATTCGCGCCCTTGGAGATGGAAGCACTCGGGGGAATACCCCTGCACGGTGTCCACCTGGCATCGCTGATCGGAATACCGCCTCTGGTCACCCTGGGGTTGATTGCCTACTCCAGGCGGTACTTCGGGCAGCACAACCGGCCAGCGGTCTGAGGGTGCGACTCGTCCTTACGTCTGGGGAGGGTACACGAAGTCGTCTGGTACGGAGAAGTGCTCAAGCACCGCGTTTGCCTCCTCCGGCTCTACCCGATAGGAAGAGCGCGGGCTCTCGAAGAAGTGGTGAACGAGGATCAGATGAGGCATCATCGAGGGGAAATAGAGTCCCTGGCCGCTCACCTTGTCGACAATGAGCAACTCACCGTTGCCGCCTCGGCCGTTGCAGAGCGGGCAGGGCACCATCATCCGATAGTAGACGTTGGAGATGGTGAACCTGTCATTGCCGAAGGTCTTGCAGTAGAACTCTTCGCGGCGAGACAGCTCCACCGCCCACGCCATCTTGCGCGCCAACTCCCCAGGGTCTATGCCCAGCTCGGCCATCGTGGCCTCGTCACGGGCGATGATCTCCTGTGGGTCCTCGTCCTCCAACCAGAAAGCGGCGCTCAAGCCTTCTCTGTCCCGCCTGGGCTGAGGGTGAACGTGATCGGGCAGCCTGCGCCAGTCTCCGCCAGTGTCCATGGAGGGCCTCATTCTTCGGCGGCAGTGCCGCCTATCGCTGCTTGAAGACGATGTTCGTGATCTGGCCCATGGTGCCGCAGCCCGCGTAGTGGATGACCAGCAGCTCGGAGAGGGGGGCTGGATTGCCCGCGCTCTCCACAACCTGGATCACGAAGTCGGTCTCCGTGTGGGGGTTCTGGGCGTAGTAGGTGAACTTGAATTCGCCGTCTTGCCACACGTACTGAGGATCACCGCTGATGGCGTGCTCTGTGTTGTTCCAGTACTGCCACTGGACGGTGACGCCATTCAGGGGAGCACCGTCGGCGCTTCTCACCCAGCCCTGAAGATACGGGTGGGCACACTGCAACTCCTCCACCCTGCTTCCCTGTACGTAGAAAAAGGGGAAACGAGGCGTAGGTGTCGGCGAGGGCGGGCTAGTAGGTTGCTGTTCAGGTATGGTCGACGCCGAGGGAAACGGAGTCAAGACCGGACCTCGAGGTGTGGGCGTCGCCATGATGATCGAGTAGGCAGGCGTGGGCGAGGGGACGACGGGTGTCCTGAGGACAATGGGGCCAACACCAACTGAGGGCGAGGCCACGATCGTTGGTTCGCCGGTTGCTCGCGGCAGCACTACCCCGCCCTCTCTGGCCGGGACGATGACCATGACCGTGAACACCAACCCACAGCAGAATGCGAGCAACGATGCTCCCACTATGCCGCCTATGGTTAGGGCAAGCTTCGATCTGGATTTCATACTCTACCTCAGCAGGTTACCGACATACATCAAAGCTGCCAGCATCAGCAAGAGAAGCAACACCGTCAGGAGCACGCTAAGGAAGACCGCGGTGAAGCTCACCGCAGGGGCACGTTCTCTCGCCACTGCCCTTGTCACAGAGTGACTCACGGGGCGCGCGGGAGAGACCGAGCGGCTCACCACCGGCGTCTGGGGAGGCTTGCCGGGAACAGGCGACGATTCCCTCAGAGTGATCACCTTTGACCTCCCAGACCGGATGTGATCGATCGCATCCCTGGCCGCTCTGATATTCCGGGCCGTCTTCTCCCCAGTGCCCTGTGCTCGCCTCTGGGACTTCAAATAGCGCAGCCCCTCTGCCGCAAGGCCGTGCTGGGGGTCGATCGCCAGAACGTTTTCGAGACATACGATCCGTCCGTCTATCCCCTCCACTACCCCACTCAGCCACAACCAGGCCTTCTCGTTGTGCTCATCCAGATCGATCACCTGGTACAGGAGATCCCTGCCCTCCTCCAGCCTCTTCCCTTTGACCGCGTCTACACCGGCGCCCAGCAGTTTCGAGATCACCAACTGGGGGTCATACCACTCGTATCGACACCTGCAGGGAGGAGTGAGGCACTCCTCCAGCGGCACGGGAGGGGCCTCTCGTGGATCGAAGATGCGCCCTTGCAGACCCCGACAGACGCGGCAGGAGTCGGGATGGGCTACGAACATGACCTTCAGACCCTGCTTGGCCACCGCGATAGGTGTCTCCCGAACATTCTCGGCCACCGTCGGTCGAAGCTGCTCCACTTGTGGACACTATTATACCAACGCGCCCAGGCCTCGGCAAGGGTGACTAGTCCCGGAAACCAAAAGCAACTCCTCTGTCGCAGAGGGTGACCTCGCGTCCATCTGCTAGGGGATGGAGTTGGCCGTTCATCCCGTCTTCTGCCACTAGCATCAGAGGTCATACTGGACGTGCGGGAGATTGGGGCCGGATAGCCAGCCTCGCACAAGAGATGGCGCAGAGGCCGCAGACCCTCACGGTGTTCGGCTGATGAGGGTCATCCCCTGTACTACACTCTCCAGTGGCGCCGCCAGCAGTCCAGGAAACAGCCCCAAGAGCAGGGACACGCCGACCAGGCCAAGGATGAGCAGTGTCACCGGCAGTGGCTCGCGCCGTACTTCCACGCCTCCCGAGCCTTGCACCATCCCGGACAGAGACCTGATGTACCCCAACACCACACAGAGACCTGAGAACAGCAGTGTGCACAGCCAGACAGGATCTCGGAGAGCGAGGGTGCGGTACACCAACCAGCGGCTTGCGAAGCTCCCAAAGAGGGGGAAGCCCCCCAGAGCGAGCCCGCCGAGGAGGTATCCTGTCACCCCTCCTGGCATCCGTCGCAGCGCCCCGCGCAGTGAGGACACCGAACCTCCATCCAGGTAGGTGCGCAGCGAGCCCAGACTCATGGCCACCAGGAGAACGACCAGGGCGCGGTTTGCGGCGTGCGCCAGAGCACCCGTGACTCCGGCCAGCGATCCCGTCCCCAGGGCCACCAGGACGAAGCCCATGTCAGCGATGGCAGCGTAGGCCAGCAGTCGACCCGGGCGGTGTTGTGCGAAGGCGAGAAGGCCCCCCACGAGCGCTGTCAACAGACCGGAGATGGAGATCACCGACAGAATGGGCGAGTCCACCACCAGCCACGGGTTCTCGTTCAGGACATGGATTAGCAGGGCCAGACTGATCTGGCCGAATACGCAGATCAACAGAGCCCCGACCATCGATGGCACATCCTCGATCAGCGAGGGCAGCCAAGAATGGAGCGGCACCGCTGCCAGAAGGATCCCAAACCCGATGGATACGCCAATCACCGTGAAGCGGACGAGCAGGAGATTCTCTGGGTGCAAGGCGTAGCTATCCGCCAACCAGGTCACCAAGAGCAGGCACGGGGCGGCAATGACCAGAGCAACCAGATGTCCCATCGCGGTGCCAGCAGCGGCGGGGCGCCGTCCATGGATCATCAACACGAAGAGCAGGCCCGCCATCTCCAAGAGCAGCACGACGATGAGAAAGGTGCGAATCATCACCACCCCGCTCAAGAGACCCAGAATGGCCAGCAGGGAGGGACAGAACGCCCATCCCTGGGGTATCTGCCAGGCGTACAGGATCATGAGACCAGCCAGGAAGAAGCAGAGGATGAGTACGAAGCGGCTCAGGTCATCCAGCACCAGCTCGCGCCCTAGAAGGTACGCAGGCTCACCCAAGGGTGCGCCGCTACAGACTCCTATCAGGCCCACGATCGTCACCAGACAGACGCAGACAGTCGTCGTCCAGTAACGCCTCAGGAAGTACACCGGGCCTGCCACGACAAGTGGCAGGAAGATCAGTAGCAGGAGGCTCATCTTCCGTCGCCCTCGACAGAGAAGTCAGTCTGCGTAGTCGTGAGGTAAGATACGGCCAGGGCTATGAGTATGGTGACCACCCCTACCAGCGCGGTCACGCTCAGACTTCTCTCGAAAGTGGCCAACAAGATTCCGAAGCCAGACTGGAAGGTCAGGAGGCCCAGACCCACCTTGAATGGATCCCTTGTCAGGACCACAGTAAGCAGTCCCAAGATCACCAACCAGTAGCAGGCCTGAGAGAGGCCCTGTAGCTGATCAACGAAGGGGTGTCTACTCCCCAAGGCGTAGGTGATCACCACGGCCAGGAGCGCCGCCGCCACACGAAACCACACATTCATGGGGAAGCCGTCCCGGACAGCGGCGTCGAGCTCGCCATGCTCGGGAGTTGCCCCCTCCACCCTCCCCCAGTGCTCGCGTTGGCCTGTCAGGTAGAGGATCAAGCAGACCAACCCCCCCATGAGCACCTGAATCAACGCGACCCTCAGGGGCATCACCCTGACCAGAAGCAGACCTACCAGGACGTATTGAGCAGCCAAGGCCCACAGGTTCAGCCTCCAGTCCTCCAGGACGAGGATTACTGTGCCGGTAATGAGCAGGCCCAGCATCACTTCGACGTACGAGAGCGCAGATAGTCTAAGGAAGATGTCCTGCACTGCGTCCATCTTGGTCTCTCAACTGCTCAGTAACAGAAGTGCGGCAAGGGTCGCAAACACCAGAATCCAACCCGGAGATCGCCTCTCTTCGAAGAAGCCCCCGAACGTCTCGAGGATCAGGGTTAAGCGCTGTACAGTCCAGGTCAGCGCGCCAAAGAACCACTCCATCTCCGCAATAACGCGCAGCGTCTCCAGTGAGATCCCAGCCCGGGCAACGATGACCTGCCCCTTGCGGTACATCAGATATGCCGCAGCCAGCGAAACGAGTGTGCCAGCGATGAGAGGCAGAGACACGTGTCTGTCGGGCGAGTAGATGAGTTCTGGCAGGCCCGGCCAGGCGGCAAGGAGACTCTGAGATCCCATCAAGCGCCCCAGAAGGGGAGGGTGCAGACCCAGAACGATGACAGGGATGGCCAGGGCGGTCATGCTGGCCAGAACAACGGGGGCGCCCTGCCCCTCAGACTCCCTCTCATGGACAGGTCCCAGTCCCTTCCTCAGCAAAGGGGCCGCCAGAAAGCTGTTGCTCACTAAGCTGAGGACGATGAGGCAACCGAGGCCAGATTGCCCAAGAGAGGCGTACAGGAGTTGACGGCTCACGAAGCCCAGGCGCGGCCGCAAGGGCGGCCACGGCTATCAACATGCAACAGCGCGTCCACATCGCGTACGGACGGCGCATGGTAACGCGACTCCCAGCCTCACTTACCAGGAACAAGGTGAGTCCCAACACCAAGCCCACGGCCTGCACGGTGATGATGATCGTGGAATACGGAGCAGCAATGGCGGCCGCCATGGCCATGTGACCCACCTGGTGCAGGACGACGTAGGTGCCTGACTTCCTCAGACCGCTCTCGAACCAGAGAGGAAAGGGACTCAGGATCACCGCTAGACTTCCCAGAATCAAGGCCAGTTCACGCCCCGGCAGCCACGATACCGCCGTCAGATTGAGTACCCGAGCCAGCAGATACCCTCCTACGCTCACCGGGACAGCGTACCACAGAATCACGTCCCCAAGCCTCCTCTCCACCCCCGACGGCGGCCGGAGGAAGGCCGGATACAGCCCCAGGCGCATCAGGGCCCCAACCATGACCAGCGAGATGACTCTTGTGGGCAGTGGGGCCGCTTGAAGCCAGAGCACCTCCCCCTGACCTTGGAGCATAAGAAGTGCCGCCAGCAGTGCCACCCCCCCCAGGTAGTTGAGAACCAGCGACCTGAGGCCACTTCGAGAGCCAGCCTGTCCATCGTGCATCGATGCGGCGAAGACCAGCAGAGCCAGGTCTAGGAACGCCCAACTGAGGCAGAGAGTGACCAGATCCGCCGAGAGGAAAACGCTCGATGCGCCTGCCGCCACAAGAAACAGCACCCCCTGACCGCCGGGACGGTCCCCCTCTGTTTCCCAGGAGGCACGGCCCAACACAACTGCGATCAAGGTAACCATGGCCATCAGGGCCAGGTGAAGCACTGACAGACCATCCGCATAGTAGCCCATCTCCACGTCGAACAGAGACCCGGGTCGCCAGAGCGCAGTCGTCGATGTGGCCGGCTGTAACCAAAGGAGAAGCAGGCACGAGAGGAGGAAGCAGGCTGCCACAACCCAGCACAACACGCTGGCGCTCCGTCCGCCTGCGAGTCTCCGGGCAGCCGGCAGCAAGAGAACCCCCAGGAGTAGGATCAGGACGGGGGAGAAGAGCGTTGCGAGGGGCATCATGTCTCCTGTGGCGGATTAGTCGGAGGCAATTTTAGGACAGGTTCTGGTGTTTGTCAACGATCTTGCCACGTTCGATCAGCCCTCCAAGCGAGGCGTCGGATGTCCCACAATGACGTGTTTGCCGGAAGTGTTGCAGGACGGGGTGCCAGCCAGGGAGAGAATGGAGAGCTCTTCTCAGAGGAACTTGCACATCTGGCACATGTCAAGACCGTGCAGATCGCGACGCAGTACGCCTTCTAGCACATAGCCTTGGTTGCTGTAGAAACGCTGAGCCTGGGAATCCCAATAGGTCTTCAAGCTCACCTTGTGACACCCCTCTTGGCAACAGATCTCCTCAACCCTGCTCATGAGGGCCCGACCGATCCCCTGTCCCCGGCGATCAGCAGCGGTGATGATCTGCGTCACCTTACCCAAGCCGCCCTCGACCTTCAGCACCGCTGCCCCTACCATCATCGCGTTTTCGTAGGCTGCCAGCGCGTATCGCCGGACTTCCCACATCGCTGGATCGGACCGCCCAAACAAACGATCATTCACGGGCGGCCATTCGCGGCCGAGGAAGTCCTCTATCTCCTCTCGCTCCACATTGACGATTCTCAACCGCTCCTCCACTTCGCTCATGGGTCCTGGGCCTAGCGTGGCTGACAGAGTGACGCTGCCTCACTCAGGCACGCATCCATAGCTTCTTCGATGGAGATGCTGTCCATCCGCTCCCCTCGACTCAGATAGGAGAAGAACTCAACGTTCCCAGCCGGACCTCTCAATGGCGACAGAGTCAAGCCCCGTAACCGCAACCCCCTGCCAATGGCCTCCCCTACGACTTCCTCTAGCACCGCTCGGTGGACCTCCGGGTCTCGCACCACCCCTCCTCTGCCCACCCTCTCGCGTGCCGCTTCGAACTGGGGTTTGATGAGGGCCACAATCTCGCCTTCGGGCCGCAGCAGATCCGCCACACGAGGCAAGACCAGCGTCAGGGAGATGAAGGACACATCTACGGTCGCCAGGTCTATCGGCTCAGGCAAGCTGTCCAGAAAGCGTACATTGGTTCGTTCCAGCACGACCACGCGCGAGTCCTGACGCAGTCTCCAGGCCAGCTCACCATACGCCACGTCGATAGCATAGACCTTCAACGCCCCCTGTTGCAGGAGGCAGTCGGTGAAGCCTCCTGTGGAGGCTCCGACGTCGGCCACTATGCTGTCGGCGACGTTGACCCGGAAACGCGCCAACGCATGCTCCAGCTTGGTGCCGCCTCTGCTGACATATCGAGGCTTCTCGCGGATGATGACCTGAGCAGTATCGGGGACCCGTTCTCCGGGCTTGTCCAAAACGCGATCTTCCACCATCACCTGACCAGCCATGATCAGGCCCTGCGCGCCCCGGAGACTCTCCACGAGCCCTTGTCTCACCAGTAGTGTGTCCAGCCGTACCTTCGCCATAGACCAAAGTCTACCCCGTGCCGGGCGAAAGTCAAATGGTTGACTACTGCCGGGCTATAGACTATGATTTTCTCCGTGTTCAAGCAACTGTTGATCACGATGCGTCCCAAACAATGGACGAAAAACGTATTCATCTTCACGGCGTTGCTCTTCGACCTGAAGCTCTTGGATCCCACCTATGTCGTGAAGACCATCATGGCCGCCGCACTCTTCTGCATCCTCTCCGGCTGCGTCTACATCATCAACGATCTCACAGACCTGGAAAAGGATCGCCAGCACCCCGTCAAGCGCAGCAGACCACTGGCTTCGGGCAGGCTGAGCACGTCGAGGGCCATCGGCGCAGCCATGGTCCTTCCTCCTTGCACCCTTTGTCTGTCCTTCCTCCTCGATGCGCGGTTTGGTCTCATTGCTCTGGTCTACTTCCTCCTCCAGCTTCTCTACTCCTTTGGTCTGAAGAACCTGGTCATCATCGACGTGCTGATCATCGCCACCGGCTTCGTATTGCGCGTAGCAGCCGGTTCCGTAATCGTCCAGGCTGAGAGGTTCTCGCCCTGGCTCTACGTGTGCATGACCTTGCTGGCCCTCTTCCTCGGCTTTGGCAAACGAAGAAACGAAGTGGTGCTCCTCGACGAGGATGCTCTACAGCATCGCAAAGTGCTCCGGGAGTACTCCCCCCAGTTGCTGGACGAGATGATCGCCATGGTGGCCTCCTCCTTCGTGATAGCGTATTCTCTGTACACCTTCTCGGCCGAAAACCTGCCCGCCAACAAGGCCATGATGCTGACCATTCCGTTCATCATCTATGACATCTTCAGGTATCTGTATCTCATCCACCAGAAGAACATGGGCGGCAGCCCCGAGGAGATACTGATCAGAGACTGGCCATTTGTGGCCAGTAACCTCTGCTGGGGCGCGACCGTCCTCGCTGTTCTCTACGTATTCTAGGAGCGGCCGACTTGGTCACAGAGTTGCTCATCTCCATGCACCCCAAGCGCTGGTTGAAGAACACTTTCATGTTCGCAGCCCTGGTCTTCGGCATGAAGCTCAGGACGCCCGATCTGATCGTGAGATCGGGATTGGCTTTCGTTTGTCTCTGTCTTCTCTCCAGCGCCTCGTACCTGGTCAACGATCTGGTCGACACGGAGCGAGACAAACTCCATCCTGCGAAGCGTGATCGCCCGTTGGCCGCCGGGAGGCTCAACAGGTCGGCAGCCTTGGGCGCGGCGATCGTGCTGGCCTCGATCAGCCTGGCGTTGGCTTTTGTGGTGGACGTCAGATTCGGTCTGGTTGCTTCGCTCTTCCTGACGGTTGAGATCGCCTACTCGCTCCTCTTGACCAACTACGTTATTCTCGACGTCCTGGCCATTGCGGCCGCCTTCATCTTGAGGGTCACGTCAGGCTCGGTCGTTGCCGGGGCCACGACTTTCTCGCCCTGGCTCTACGTGTGTGGCAGTTTTCTGGCCCTCTTTCTGGCTCTGTGCAAGCGACGCCACGAACTCATCGTTCTTGGCGATGTGGCGCCCAGACATCGAAAGGTGCTGGCAGACTACGATTCCACCCTCCTTGCACAGATGATCTCCGTGGTAACCTCATCCACGGTGATCGCCTATTCGCTTTACACCTTCTGGGGAGGTCACGTGCCCGAGAACAAGAGCATGATGCTGACCATCCCCTTTGTCCTCTACGGGATCTTGCGTTACTTACTCCTGATCCAAAGCGGAGGACTCCCAGGGACTCCAGAGGAGATCCTGATCAAGGATCCACCGCTGCTCATCAGCAACTTGCTCTGGGCCGTTTCGGTGCTCGCTATCCTCTACCTGTTCTGACTTGCCACCACGCAGCTTCTTGCTGCGCGGTCATCCGATCAGGACCTCCGAAGTTGGGGAAAAGAAAAAGCGCCGTGGTGTGGCACGGCGCTTGTGCTTCCTCTACCGCTTGGTGTACTGCGGTGCCTTCCTAGCTCGCTTCAGACCGGGCTTCTTTCGCTCCTTCATGCGAGGGTCTCGAGTGAGAGACCCCTCCCTGCGCAGAGTGGGCCGGAATTCGGGGTTCGCCTTGGTCAGAGCCCGGGCAATACCGTGGCGTATGGCGCTGGCCTGCCCGGTGATCCCTCCCCCCGTGACCTTGACCGTTATCCTGAATGCATCTTCAGTTGCCGTGGCCCGTAGCGGCCTCCTGAGGAATGTGATGTCGGCGGAACGCGAGAAGTATTCATCCGCCGGCTTGTCGTTGACGATAATGGCAGGTTCTTTGGAGGGATAGAGGCGGACCTGGGCGCTGGACGTCTTCCGCCTTCCGGTGCCATAGTAGTATACGTCAGTCCTGAGGCCCAGCTCATCCAGCGTGGGCACCCTGTCAGCACGCTCCGGCGACAGGGGCTCGGCCTCATCCTCGACAGATATCGTCTCCTGCGGGGCCTCATCAGCCAGGGGTACACCTGCAGACTCCTCTGGCGCGGTCTCCTCTTCATCCGCCGGCTGTGCTTCGCTGGCTGTGGTCGATTCCACAGTCCCCTGCGGCTGACTATCCGCCGTCTGCGGCACCTCTATCTCGCCGACTTCTTCACCAGCCGGTGACTCCTCCCCCGGAGCCTCTGTCGCTTCTGCCACTTCCTTCTCTTCCGCCACTACTCATAACCTCCTTGCCTCAGTTCAGGGCCACAGGTCTCACAATTCCAGTGATCTGGGTTGCTGAGCCTCATGAGGGTGAGCATCGCCCGCGTACACCTTGAGCTTCCTCATCATGGCCCGGCCCAGTCTGTTGTGAGGCAGCATACCCTTGACTGCCGAGCGAATAACCCTTGTAGGGTGTCTCTTCAACTGGTCGCGCAATGAAACGGCCGTCAACCCGCCTGGGTAGCCGGAATGGCGGTAGTACATCTTCTGATCCAGCTTGCGGCCGGTGACGTGGACCTTCTTGGCATTGATGACGACGACGTAGTCGCCAGTATCCAGATGGGGAGTGTAGATAGGCTTGTGCTTTCCCTTCAGGATCTTTGCTATCTCCGAAGCCAGCCGTCCCAGCGTCTGGCCTTCGGCATCGACCACGTACCACTCACGCTCGATCTCGGAAGGTTTCGTGGAATGAGTTCTCATATCTCGATACCTCAGTAGTTCACTCTCACCAGGCAAAGGCCGTGGGCCGGGGCTGCTGGGCCTGCCTGGCCCCTATCCCTGGCCTCGAGAATCTCCTTGACATCCGCAGAGGCCAGGATCCCTCTGCCTACAAGCAGCAGGGTGCCCACTATAGCGCGCACCATGTGCCGCAGAAAGCCATTAGCTTCCAGATCGACGAATATGTGATGGCCCTCTTTCGTACAACTGGCCTCCGCCATGTCGCGCACAGTGCTATGACCTTGGGTGGGCAGCCCGAAGGACGCGAAATCATGGCTTCCAACCACATACGCCACCGCCTCCCTCATGGATTGCGCATCGAGGGGCTGCTCAAGATGGTATGCGTATCGCGCCTCCAATGGCGACCGGACCTCCTGGTTGAGAATGTCGTAGCGATATTCTCGTGTCACGGCGCTGAATCGGGCGTGAAAGTCAGGGCGAACCACGCTCAGTTCCCTGATCGCGATGTCAGGCGGGAGCACCGCGTTGAAGGCCCTGTGCAGTTCCTCCACCGATCTCTTCCATCCAGTCAGGAAGTGAATGACCTGTCCCCGCGCATGAACCCCAGCGTCTGTTCTCCCAGCTCCCACAACCCTGCTCTTCTCTTGAGTCACCTCAGTCAGCGCTCCCTCCAACTCACCCTGGATCGTCGGCCGGTCGGGTTGCAGTTGGAAACCCGCATATCTGGTGCCATCGTATTCAACAATAGCCTTCAGGTTGCGGGTCCCGGTATCACCCCCCTGCATCCAGCAACTCACTCCACGAGTTCGAGTATGGCCATGGCCGCAGCGTCACCCTGACGGGATCCAAGCTTGATGATCCGCGTGTAACCTCCAGGGCGATCCTTGTACTCAGGAGCGATGGTCTCGAACAGTTCTCGCAAGACCTCTTTGTCCGTTACGGTACGCAACACCTGCCGGCGCTCGTGAACATCGTTCTCTTTGTCCAGGGAACGCTTGGCAACGGTAATCAGCTTCTCCGCCTCTGCACGCACGGCCCTGGCCTTGGCCTCTGTGGTCGTAATCCGTCGATGACGGAAAAGCTCCGTGATCAGATTCCTGAACAACGCTCGTCTATGCCCGCTGGACCGCTTCAGTCTGCGACCCGCTATCTTATGTCTCATCGCTCTCTTCCTCCTGCGGTTCCGGGAGGAGGTTCTTCTCACTCAATGCCTGCTTCAACTCATCGAGGGACTTCCGCCCGAAGTTCCTAATCGCCAAGATCTCGTCGTCGCCCTTCTCTAGCTTCTCTAGAATCATGCCGACCGTCGTGATCCCGGCGCGTTTCAGGCAGTTGAAGGCTCGCACGGTGAGGTCGAGGTCCTCGATAGGCATCTCGTAGATCCGTGATGGGATGCCTTCTTCCACGGCCTCCTCTCCTTCGTCGATCAGCGCTCCTGCGACGTTGGCCACCAAAGAGAAATGCCTTGCCAGCATCTGGGCGGCGCTACTGAGAGCCTCCTCGGGCTGGATGGTTCCATCAGTCCAGATATCCAGTTTGAGTTGGTCGAAATCGGTGATCTCACCTATGCGCACCCGATCAATCACGTAGGCGATTCTACGAATGGGAGAGAACACGGCGTCCACAGGTAGCTGACCTATGCCAAGCTCACCTCTCTCCTCACTGGGACTGTATCCCCGTCCCCGTTCGGCGGTCATCTCCATCTCCACTCTGGAGTCGTTGGCATCCAGAGTAAGCAAGGGAAGCTCGGGGTTGACGATCTCCACCTCGCTCGGGCACTCGATGTCTCCTGCTGTGACAACCCCTTCTCCCTCGACCTCGAGCCGCAGTCGCACAGGCTCGTCTCCGTGCAGTCTCATCCTGACCTGCTTCAGGTTGAGAAGCAGGGTCATCGTGTCTTCTTTGACCCCCGCTATCGGCGAGAACTCGTGGTGGACGCCATCTACTCTGACGGAAGTGACTGCTGCGCCGGCCAAGGAGGAGAGAAGAACCCGCCGTAAGGAATTGCCGATCGTCACACCATAGCCACTCTCCAGCGGCCCGACTACGAAACGCCCGTACCGCTCGGAGATCGCTTCAATCTCTATCTTGGGCAGAACCAAATTGGGTAGCAAGGGTGTCCCTCCTCTAACAGCTTCTGAAGCGAGAAACTGCCCTACCTGCTATAGTACTCGGTGATCAATTGCTCGTTGAGCGGTGCTTCGATCTCCTCTCGAGTCGGGAGAGCCAGTACTCGTCCCGACAGGGAATTGGCATCCACGCTGAGCCACTCTGGCACGAACCGATGCTCCATCTCCTGGGCCACGGCCTGGAAGTACGCATTGGTCTTGCTCCTGGCCCGCACACTTATCTGGTCGCCCGGCTTGACCAGGTAGGATGGGACATCGGTCTTCGTTCCGTTGACGTCGAAGTGCCCGTGCCTGACCAACTGGCGCGCCTGGGCGCGCGAACTGGCAAAGCCAAGTCGGTGAACG
>Ga0315551_10000408_pt1 | contig 34751 bp, 30 predicted proteins | sample SalMarSW160290MG_FD_203678 | JGI IMG/M metagenome (GOLD analysis project Ga0315551, IMG submission 203678) | Salt marsh sediment microbial communities from the Plum Island Ecosystem LTER, Massachusetts, United States - Salt Marsh Sediment SW1602-90 ...
GGAACTGCTAAAGGGCGCTACTATTAAGGAGTATTCCGGTCATCTGCTCCCTGAGGGTGGGCTGAAGGCTATGCCCAGACTTTATGGCGACGGCATCCTCCTGGCCGGTGACGCCGCCGGTTTAGTATATTCCACCGGGTTAGTGCTGGAGGGGATGAACTTTGCCATAGCCTCCGGTTTCGCCGCCGCTGAGGCGGCCAAGAAGGCGAGTCAGGCCGGAGATTTCTCCAGGAAGAGCCTGGCTTACTATGAGACCCTGCTCAATGGCAGCTTCGTTCTTAAAGATATCAAAAACTTCCGGCACACTACCGGTTTTCTGGCCAAACCCCGGCTCTATGAACTCTATCCCGCCCTGGCCTGCGGCGTAGCCCACCGCCTCTTTCGCGCCGAGGGCCAACCGCGGAAAAAATGGCTGGCTTTAGTCAGGGATGAAATGAAGGGCAGGATTTCGCTACTGCGGGTGATCAAAGATATTATCAGGGCCTGGCGGGCACTGCTATGATAATAGAGGATAAGCTGAGACAGACCAGATTCAGCGTGGATGAAGCCCCCCATATCAGGGTCAATTCCGAGATCTGCCAGGATTGCGATGACAAGCCGTGCCTGTATGTCTGTCCGGTTCAGAATTATACCTTAAAAGACGGCGAGGTTAGTTTTATCTGGCACAGCTGTGTAGAATGCGGCGCCTGTCGTATAGCCTGCCTTAAAGGTGCTATCGACTGGAGCTATCCCAGGGGCGGTTTTGGCGTCTGCCTGCGTTATGGTTAGTAATTTTTGAGGGCTAATAATGAACATAGTGGTCTGCGTAAAGCAAGTAGCTGATATAAATATTCCCATCGAGCTAGACCCGGAGACAGGTTCTATCGTCAACGAAGAGCTGGCCTATGTAGTTAACCCCTACGATATGCTGGCTGTAGAAGAGGCGGTGCGCATCAAGGCAAAGACCAACGGCCAGGTGACTCTTACCAGCCTGGGGGAGCCCTCGGCGGAGATGGCCCTGCGCAAGTGCCTCGCCCTTGGCGCCGATAGAGCCATCCTTCTTTGTGACCCGGCTTTGGCTGACTCCGATGGCTATGCCACAGCCACGGTGCTGGCCAAAGCGATCGCTCTTTTTCCATACGATCTCGTCCTTTGTGGTGTCCGAGCTACCGATACCAACGCCGGCCAGGTTGGCAGCGCCATTGCCGCCATGCTGGGCATAGCCCTGGTCACCGGGGTCACTAAAATTGAAGTTTTGGCCGACCAGAAGAAGGTCGTAGTCCAAAGAAAGCTTGAAGGAGGCAATAGAGAGGTGGTGGAAACCCCACTCCCCGCTTTACTTACCGTGGAAGCCGGGCTTAATAAGCCGACATACCCGGGCTTGCCCTCTATGATAGCGGCCCAAAGGGGGGAGATAGAGCGCTACGATATAAAGGGTCTTGGTCTATCTTTGAACGAGGTCGGCTCCAGGGGAGCCAGGACTCAAACCGCCCGGCTGTCACCATCCAAGCCAAGACCAAAAAAGATTTTCACCCCCGACAGCAGCCTCCCGGCAGCAGAGAGGATGCGGCTGATTATGTCTGGAGGTATCGCCGAAAGGAAGGGTGGCTTACTCGAAGGCGAGCCGGCAGAACTCGCCTCCAAATTGATTCAATTTCTCAGACAGGAGAAATTACTGCCTCAATAGAGGAGAAAGGGGGTAGCAATGGTAATAATGGTTTATACTTATCAAGTTCCGACGGAGAAGCACAGCCAATACCTTAAGGCTACCGCTGAGAAAATCAAGCCTTTCTGGGAATCACACGGCTGCAAATCTTATGATGTGTGGCAGGCAGCCGAAGGCGGGACGAGCTTCATAAAAATAATGCTCTTCGAAGACATGGATTCAAAGCAGAAGACCATGGCCCTTTCCACGGGCGAGGGCAAACCGTTTGTGGACCTCTTCTATAGCTTTGCTGACAACATTTCGCGCCAGGCTTATATCCAGAAGACCTGAAGTAGGCTAGAAAGGAGGAAATTTGGCCGAGCCAGAGTTCAGAAATCTATTTTCCCCAATTAAGATAGGGACGATGACGGTGCCTAACAGAATAGTCTTCCCGGCTCACTGGACGTGGTTTTTTGGGCCACATGAAGCACCTAATGAGAGGATTAGGCACTACTTTGCCGCCAGAGCCAAGGGCGGGGCCGGGCTGATCGTAACGACACCGAACATGGTGTGGCCGCCAACTACGAGCGGTGGCTACGTTGCCACCCGTGATGATGAGGCCAGGCCCGCCTTTGAGATGATCAGCCAGGCTATCCATGAGCATGGAGCCAAGGCGGTGGCGCAGCTAGTACACCTAGGCCCGGACACCGGCGTCCTGGAGAGCGGAGGGGCCGGACTGGCCGCCTCGGCCGTAGGCGGGCTATCAGGGCTGCTACCAAGCATACTAGGCAGTGATATACCTCACGAGATGGACAAAGACGACATCAAGCAGGTTGTGGCCTCTTATGCCGATACGGCCTACCGGATGCGGGAGACAGGATATGACGGCGTCGAGGTCTCTTCGGCGGTAGGCGCCGGTATGTTGCTCATCTCATTCCTGTCCCCGCTTACCAACAGGCGTACCGATGAGTATGGTGGCAGCCTGGAGAATCGCTTCAGATTGCATACCGAAATCATCGATGCCGTCAGGAAAGCGGTAGGTTCTGATTTCGTGGTAGGCCTGAGGCTGGTTGGAGACATGCTGGTTGACGGCGGCACCACCCTGGACGATACCAAAGTGCTGGCGGCCAAAGTAGAAGCCAGCGGTAAGGTGGACTATCTAAGCATCTGTGCCGGTCGAGCCGGGCATATCCCAGGCATGCTCTTCCCCCTAGGATGCTTCATTCATCTGGCCGCTGGCGTCAAGGAAGCGGTAAATCTGCCGGTGATATGCCATGGCAGGATCAACGACCCGGCTCAGGCAGAGCAGACGCTAAGCGATAATCAGGCCGACCTGGTGGGTATGGCCAGAGCCCTTATCTGCGACCCGGAATGGCCCAACAAGGCGCGGGAAGGAAGGCTGGACGAGATTCGCAAGTGCATCGCCTGTAACCAGGGTTGTTACATGAACTTCCAAAAGAGGCTACCGATAACCTGCACTCTCAATCCAGCGGCGGGTAGAGAAAAGGAACTGGCGACAATAGCCCCCGCCACGACTAAAAAGAAGGTGATGGTAATTGGGGGGGGAGCCGCCGGTCTGGAGACAGCCCGGGTGGCTGCCCTGCGAGGTCACAGGGTCAGCCTCTACGAGAAGGAAAAGGAGCTGGGGGGGCAGTTAAACATAGCCGCCAAGATACCAAAGAGGGAGGACTTCGCCGAGGTCCCCAGGTATTATACCTACCAGATGAATCACCTCGGCGTTGAGGTTTTTCTGGAAACAGCGGTGACTGTGGAAATGGTAAAGGAGAAGAAACCTGACGCCGTGGTAATAGCCACCGGCTCGGCACCCAGCCACCCCCCAGTACCGGGGGGTGATAGAGCCAATGTGGTGTGGGTACGCGATGTACTCCGGGGAGAGGCGGCGGTGGGGGAAAAGGTGGTGGTGATTGCCGCCGAGCACCATGAGCAGGCGTTAGGCGTGGCCAACTTCCTGGCCAGTAAGGGGAAAAAGGTAGAACTAATCAACCACAGTCTTTACGCCGGTATTGAGTTAGACAGCGGAACCATGGGATTTATGTACCGCCAGCTGCTGAACCAGGGCGGGGCCATAACCCCCCTAACCCGGGTAAAGGAGATAGAAGAGCATGCCGTGGTTACCTTAAACGTGTTGACCGGTGCTGAAAGACGGATAGAGGGGGTTGATAGCGTAGTCTTTGCTGCCATTGGCCAGGCAGATGACACCTTATACCGTGCCCTGAAGGGTGAGGTAAAGGAAATCTACGCCGTGGGACAGTGTCTATCGCCACGACTTCTCCCGGACTCAATCTGGGATGGAACCCGCGTGGGGCGATGTCTATAAGCTAACCGGAAAGGAGAAATAATGGTTAAGCTCAAAAAAAGCAAAGAAGAGATTGTTAACAAGGCCAGTGAGCTGGGGGTGGAGTATGAGAGGAACTACCAGGGCTGTGCCCAGTGCAGCTTTGGTGCCGTAGTTGATGCCCTGAGGTGGGGTGGCCTGGAACTCATAGCCGAGGACGTACAGGAACAACTCCTGGCCGGATTGACCGTGCTCTCCGGTGGTGTGGCTATGACGGGGAACGGTACCTGCGGGGCAGTAACCGGCAGCGGCCTAGCCATAGGCTTGGCCATGGGAATCACCCCCAAGAAGCAGCTGGAAAACAGAGGCCTCAGGCGAAAAGGCTACACCGCCGTGCAACAGGGTGTGGTGAACAAATTCGTTGATAGATACAATTCCATACTGTGCAAGGATGTACAGAGAAAAACTTTCGGTAAAGCCTGGGATTTATCCCGGCCGGAGTTAAGCGAGGAATTCGTCAGAACCTCAGGAGTTTTTGACATCAGCCAGAGAACACCGGATAGGGCGGTCTGTCTTACCCCCAACTGCACTATTGCCCTGGCTGCCAGGTGGGCTAGCCAATATATTCTGGAGGAACTGGAAAAGGGAACCCTGATGGGTCAGTTTAGAATCCTGTAAATCCGAAGAGTAATCTACTAAAAAGGGAGGCCAAAATGTACCAACGAGAAGTCTTAAGCCTGGCCGAGGCCCGAGCTGCGGTTGAAGCTGCCCTGGCTGAGGCCGGTAAGGAACCACAGCGCCCCCAAGTTATTGCCATCGTCGATGACCGGGGTGATCTTATCTACTTTGCCCGCATGGACGGGGCGCTGCCCATGTTCACCGACATGGCGATAAACAAAGCCTACACCGCCGCCCGCATTCAGCGGGATACCGCCTCCTTCGGCGACTGGCTTAAGGAAAAGGGCAGAGACATAGCAATGTGGACAGATAGCCGGCTCACCCCGACCAGGGGAGGGCTGTCTATTATCAAGGCCGGTGAAGGCTACCTCCCCCTTGGTAAAAAACAAGGCAGGGTGCTCGGCGGTATTGGCGTCAGTGGCCGCTCCGGGGAAGAAGACGAGCAAATTGCCCTTACCGGGCTAAAGGCAATAAAGTTTGCCTAGGCTATAACTGGCCGGCTATTGGCTATTTATCCAGCACGAAAACCGCGCCGTTGGTGGCATCCACCCTGACGCGCTGTCCGGTCTTTATTGTCTGGGTAGCGGTGCGGGTGTTCAGAACGATGGGGACATTATTTTCGCGGGCGATGATAGCCGCATGGCAGAGGGTGCCTCCGCTATCAGTCACAATAGCACTGACTATGCCAAACACCGGCGACCAAGCCGGATTGGTGTTGGCACAGACCAGAATCTCCCCTGGCTTTACGTGCTTCAGGTCTTCATACCTGATGGCGACCCGGGCTATCCCTTCTGCCTCACCGGCACAGCCGGTCAGACCCCACAGGTCGGCTTTCACACCCGGCTTTGGCCGGGGCTGTTCACCGACGATAATCTTGATGGCCACGGCATCCTTTGAATCCATCAGATCCTTCTCCACCGCCTCTTCAAAGCTGTCCCGGTTGGTGATGATGGGAGCCTTCTGTTCCGTCATCCACCCCTCCAATTCAGCCCGCCGCCGCCTGGTAAACCAGCGCATGTCATAGGATTCAGGAACCAGCATCACACGGTCAATTTCGTCCGGGCTCAAGAAGAAGATATCATCGGGCAAGTCTATTGTCCCCTTCTCAGCCATCCTTCTACCCATGGCCAGATAGCCGCGGCGCATCAGGGCATGCACCATCAGCTCGCAATAGAGGTCATGCTCTTCGCTGAAGACACTTACTTTGCCCGATAAATCTATCAGGCCTCTATATAGTTCTCTTTGCGCGGGTGGCACCTTATTGAGGAAAGCGGCTATTGCCTCTTCCCTCAGCTTGGCCAGTTCATCCCGGGTAGCCTCAAGTGCATAGCCGGCCCCATGGACGATGTAATTCCTGACCACTCCTATGGGCGTGGCCGGGTCCTCCAGCCAGTAGGGCTCGGTGAAATCGTTGGCACGCCTCATCCGCCAGCCACCGACCTCATCAGTATTCATATAGTCCATAAATTTCTCCAGCCATTCCTTGCCCCTGGCTTCCCGCTGCAGCTTGACCAGCAGGGCTTCAGGCTCATTATCCCTAAAGGTGTCACCCAGTTTCATCTTTAGGGCCAGCTGGCCAAATTGCCACATGTCCTTGTCCATTTGATAGATCTTGTTGGGGAAGCCGCGCAGCATATTCTGGAAGGCCGGGTCCTGGTCACTTAGGCCGAATTGCTCCTGGCATAACTCAGCAAACATCAGATAGGCAGCGTGGGAAGAAAAAAGCCCCTCGTGGTGTATTTCCCACATCCGCGCGTAGGTCTCTATCAGGTCGTGGTGGTGATGGAATAATTCAAGAGTGTTAGCATGGTCAACGTCAAGCTCCTTGAGCTTTTGATACATGCCGAGCAGCTCCTTCTTGCCATCCGCCCATATGCCGTCAAAGTTTTCCAGATACGGGCGTATGGCGACGCGGAACTTCTTCTCCCGCTCGGCTATTTCTGCCTTGTCCCGTACTATGTGGAAAGCATTATAGGAGCCGCCGTTCTTGTAACGCATCTCCCAGCCCTTGCAGGTAGGGATGCTCAGCATTACATCACAAACCGCCTTGGTGCCATGGGGACAGTGATTGACCCAGAACCAGCCGAAAAGGTGTGTCCAGGGTGGTACACTATGCGTGCCATCCAAGAACCAGGAATGAAAATCGTGCAGGTCAACCTCTGGGGTGAACTCAAAACCCGGTACGCCATCCCACACCGTCACTCTTTCTTCTCCCATTTTTTTCTCCTTCTTTTAACAACCTAACCACAAATCGGTTTTTATTATACCATACCACAGTAGCCTTAATTCAAGAGGATTGCCTGACCCTGAGAGAGCCAAACTTCAGTGAATATAGAAGCTGAGCTATGTTGATATCCCAGGCACGATTTAACTGGTATAATAAAGGCGTATGACACGCCGTATCATACATATCGACCTGGACGCTTTCTTTGTCTCGGTGGAGCAGGTGGCCAACCCCAAGCTCAAGGGCAAGCCGGTGGTGGTAGGGGGGAGACCCCAGGGGCGGGGGGTGGTGGCCGCTGCCTCCTACGAAGCGCGGGCTTTCGGGCTGCACTCCGGCATGCCCCTGGTCACCGCCAGCCGGCTCTGCCCCCAGGCCATCTTCATCCAGGGCAGCTTCCCTAAATACCGCGACGCCTCGCAGAAGTTCATGGCTATCCTGGCCGATTTCTCCCCCTTCCTTGAGCCCATTGGTCTGGACGAGGCCTACCTCGACGCCACCGGCTTTGAATCCATACATGGCTCGGTTAAGCAGATGGCGGCCAAGATAAAGCAGCGGGTTAAAGCCGAGCTGGGGCTGACCGCCTCGATAGGCATCGCCGGCGGGAAAGTAGTTGCCAAGGTCGCCTCCGAGATGAGTAAGCCCGACGGGCTGCTGGAGGTAGCCGAGGGCAAAGAGCGCTCCTTCCTGGCACCGCTGCCCATCGCCAGGCTGCCGGGGATAGGCCAGAAGACGGAACGGAAATTAAAGCGCCTGGGTGTTACTACCATAGGCAAACTACCTATTACGCCGCTAAGTGTGCTAAAAAGCCATTTTGGCGCGTCTGGTGAGATGCTACAACGCTTCGCCAGCGGCGTTGATGAACGGGAGGTGGAACCGCCCGCCGCGGCCAAGTCCATCAGCCGGGAGACCACCTTCGGCAGGGATAGCCGAGACCGCTCCCTGCTCAAAGCCACCCTCCGCTACCTGGGGGAGCGGGTAGGCGCCGACCTGCGCCGGAAGGGGAAGCGGGCCAGGTGCGTAACCTTAAAGCTGAGATACACCGACTTTACCACCATCACCCGCCGCCAGACTTTGAGCCAGACCACCGACAGCGACCAGACTATCTTTGACACCGGGCTAAAGCTGCTGAACCAAGCGCTGGCCGGGGAAAAACAGCCGGTGCGCCTGGTCGGCATCGGGGTATCAGAACTGGTGGAGGTGGGGGGACAGCTGGCTATGCTGGATAGCTCCGCCCGCCAGCAGGAGCAGTTGAATAAAGCCATCGACCGCATCCGCAAGAAGTACGGCTTCAGCGCTATCCAGACGGGGAGGACACTAAAGCTAAAGGATATCTTTCCCGAGGGTGGGGAAGGTTATACACTGACCACGCCGAGTTTATCGAGGTAGAAATTGACAGCCGTCCCCCTTCTAGGCTATCCTCAACAAGAGCCCCCTTTAAATTAGCTCCTAGAAACACGCTGAAATAAAGACCGAAGTTGAGAGATACCCCCGCTATCGCTGGGTCATTCTGGGAATAGCCTGGCTAACCCTAATGTGCCTCTACTGGTCCTGGTTTTTGATACCATCATTAGCCTCCCGGATGTCCCCCGAACTGGGCTTAAGCCACATGCAGTACACGCTGATATTCACCGCGCCACCCCTGATGGGTATCTGGGGAGCCATAACCGCCGGAGCCGCCGCCGACCGCTTTGGTATCAGGCCAGTGGTGGCCATAGCGGTATTCCTAGGAGGAGCCGCCGGGCTGGCCCGAGCCTTTGCCCCCAACTTCGAGGTAATGTTTATCCTGATGTGTTTAGTTGGTATAGCCATCTACGGGGCAACACCCAACCTGCCCAAGCTGGTTGGTATCTGGTTCCCGCCGAGACAAGCCGGGCTGGCTGCCGGCATCTACACCACGGCTATTGGACTCGGGCTGACGCTGGGGATGTTTACCGGACCACTTTTCCCAGACTGGAGGACGGCTTTTACTTATATCGGCATAGCCACGCTGGTGGTAGCCCTTTTGTGGGCTTTCCTGGCCCGGAGCGCCCCCAAAGGGGTAGAAATAAAGATGCCACCAATGATTTCCGGCATCAAGAGGGGTTTAAGAAGTCGGAACGTTTTGTTGACCTGCGCGGTATATTTCCTGTTTATGGGGACATTCACTTCATTTTCAGGGAATTTCCCGGAAGCACTGGAGATTATCCATAATATCAGCCCGGCAACGGCCGGAGCCATCACCTCACTGGTTACCGTGGGTGGCTTTTTTGGCAACCTAGTAATACCGACAATTTCTGACCGTATAGGGCTTAGAAAGCCTTTCATTTATGGTGCCATAATTGCTATCTCGGTATGCCTCTTCTTTGCCTGGCAGCTAGCCCCAGGTACGGCGACCTGGGTCCTCATTTTCCTGGGCGGTATCGGCGTGGGCAGTCTGCCCCCTATAGTGTTAACCCTGCCACTGGAGCTGCCCGAGATTGGCCGTGAACATGTTGGCGGTGCCACCGGACTGATACTATCCGTGATGTCTCTGGGGGGCTTTACCATGCCGCTCCTTGTAATATCACCAATCATGGCTGCCGGCACATCAGAAGCCTACTCCACTGGCTTTCTGGTCATCATGCTGCTTATAGCCGCCGCCATAATACCGGCTTCATTCATTATGGAGACCGGCAGGAGGGGAAAAGCCAAGCACTGACCTATCCCTCGTCCAGCCAAATTTAAGTCTAGCATTATTGCCAGACCTGTTGTAGTATAATATAACAAGTTATTCTAAAGAAGGTGGTCGCCATGTGGGAATGGTTCATGGCCAACGGGGTCTGGATACTGCTGGCGGTGGTGGCGGGATTCGTCCTGTTCTTCATTTTCCGCCACTGGGCTTTCCGGTGGATGCAAAAGCTATTCCCTGAGCAGTGGCAGGGACAACTGGAAGGTACCCGCAGAGCCTTAACCTGGGTAATTATCGGCATAGGGGCGGTGATACTGGCCCTGGCGGTAGCCGCCGTGGTCATCTCGCGGCAGGGGGTGGACGTAACACCGGCCCTGGATAAGGTCGGCGGCTGGCTGCTGGAACACGGCGTGCCTATTCTGATCATCATCGGCTTGGCTTACCTGTTCTACATGATAGTCAAGGCACTGGCGCCGCCAATGCTGGAGAGGATGGTCAGAAGCCGGGGCCGGGGCCGCCGCGCCCGTTCCGAGCACGCCAAGAGAGCTCAAACACTAAGCAGCGTCGTTATCCAAGGCGCCGCCATATTTATAGCTATCGTCGCCCTATTCATGATACTTTCCGAGGTGGGGCTGGATATCACCCCTCTACTGGCCGGCGCCGGCGTGGCCGGTATCGCCTTAGGCTTTGCCGCCCAGAGCTTCGTTAAGGACCTTATCGGCGGTTTTCTTATTATCTTCGAGAACCAGTTTGACGTGGGTGACGTGATTAAGGTGGCCGACGTAATGGGGTCGGTGGAGGAGGTTAACTTAAGGCGGACCCAGATACGGGACCTGGACGGTGTTCTGCACATCATCCCCAACGGCGAAATCAGGGTGGCCAGCAACTATACCATGATGTGGTCCCGGGTCCACCTCAATGTCAGCGTCGCCTACAAGGAAGACCTGGACCGGGTAATGGCCGTAATCAGGCGAGTCTGGGAGGAAACGGCCGACGACCCCGTCTGGGGGTCGCAGCTGACCTCCAAATCGCCCTGGATACTGCGGGTGAACGAGTTCGGTGATTCGGGGATTGTCATCAAGGTGGTGGGGGAAACCAAACCGATGGTGCAGTGGGAGGTCATGGGGGAACTCCGGCGAAGAATCAAGCGCGCCTTCGACAAGGAAGGGATAGAAATCCCCTGGCCGCACGTCAAGCTCTACATGGGCGACAAACCGGCCGACGGGGGCCTCATCTGCCCCGCCTGCTCTGGAGCCAACCCCCCGGGCAGCCAATTCTGCGTCCACTGCGGCGCCAAGCTCACCCCCGGGCCCGCCCCCAAGCCCACTCCTCCCAAAGAAGAGAGAGGCAAACCCACAATGGGCGGGTTTGGTGACGGGTAAAGCCCCTCCCTGATTTTTTGGCCGGCTTGTCTTATGTCCACTAGATGAGCTATAATGAACGCTATCCATCAAGGAGAGAAATAAATGCCGTCTTTTGCCTACTTCAATAAGCAGTTCGTCCCCCTGGAGGAGGCCAAGCTGGGGATCATGACCAACGCCCTCCACTACGGCACGGCCATCTTCGAGGGCATCCGGGGCAACTGGAACCCCCAGAAGAAGCAGATATACATCTTCCGCCTCAAAGAGCACTTTGAGCGGCTGCATAACGGCTGCCGCATCATCAAGACTGAGCTGGCTTACAGCATAGAGGAGCTGTGCCAGATAACGGTTAAGCTGGTGGCCATGTGCCGTTTTGAGGAGGATGTCTACATCCGCCCGCTGGCCTATAAAAGCTCCCAGTCCCTGGGGGTGCGCCTCCACGACCTGGAAAACGATTTCCTGGCCTTGGTTATTCCCTGGGGGCCCTACCTGGACGTGGAGACCGCCAAGTGCGGCATCTCTTCCTGGCGGCGCCCCGACTATAACGTCATCCCGCCCAGCGCCAAACTCACCGGCCTTTACATCAATAACGCCCTGGCCAAAACCGAAGCCATCGAGAAGGGCTTTGACGAGGCTATCATGCTCACCCCGGACGGGCATATTTCGGAAGGCTCCGGCGAGAACCTCTTCCTGGTGACCGACGGCAAACTGGTCACTCCGGCCAGCGACAATCATATCCTGCTGGGGATTACCCGCGACACGGTGATAAAACTGGCCAAAGATGAGATGGGGATAGAGACCGTAGAGAGACCGGTTGAACTCGACGAGCTTTTTGCCGCCGATGAATGTTTCCTTACCGGCACCGCCGCTCACTTAACCCCGGTGGGGGAAATAGACCACCGCCCCATAGCCGACGGCAAGGTTGGAGAAATAACCAAAAGGCTACAGGAGCTCTACTTCGAGGTTATCAGGGGCAACAATCCTAAATACCTTGACTGGTGCACCCCGGTCTATTAGCGACCGGCTACTGCTTGGGCACACCTTTTTGGGGGGCACTCTCCCCCTGCAGCGACTTCAACAGGCAGATTACCTGGCAGCTCTCCTCTAAAGAAGTGGTGTAGTTGTGGGCTTCATCCAGCAGCTGGCCGATGGCGAAGCTGCCGTGACCGTGAACCATGATAATCCGGCGCTGCTTCAACGCCTGGGCAATTATCTCGGCCAGACCGCCCGGTTTTACCTCCATGTTCCAGCCCAGCACCGGCACCCTCCCCGGCAGGGACATACCTTCGGTGTCAATGGGGATAATCTCGGTCTCGGTCAGCGACAGGGCCACGGCGTGAGGGGGGTGGGCATGAACGATAGCCGAGGCCGAGGTTTCCCGGTAGATAGCCCGGTGGACGGCCAGCTCCGTCGAGGCCAGGGGGGTGTTACGGTCGTTTTTGTTGAGGCCAGTCTCGATGAGGTCATGCTCCTCCAGACAGCCCAGCCCGCAGCCGCGGCGGGTAATGGTAATCCGCTCTCCCATACGTATGCTCAGATTCCCGCCATGGGAGGAGACCAGCCCCTTGGTGAATAGCTCATGACCTACAGTCTGAAACTGAGTTAAAATCATGGCTCTCTCTAGAGCATAAACCCCTTTAGCGTCTCAGGTCAAGTTTTAGTCCGAGGCCGAGGCCTAGGCCTGGTTGAGCTTTTTCATCAGCCGTGATTTGCGGCGGGCGGCATTGTTGGGGTGGATAACCCCCTTTTCCGCCGCCTTGTCCAGAGAGGTAATGGCCGCCGCCACCGCCTCCCGAGCCGACTCAAGCTCGCCCGAGAAAATAAGCCTTTCCGCCTTGGTTATATTGGTCTTACACAGACTGGTAATAGACTTATTCTTGAGCCTCTTTCTTTCCGTCACACGAACCTGTTTTTGCGCCGATTTACTGCTTGGCAATATCTACCTCCTTCAGGTTGAGGATTTTGGTTTGGCCGTCGCTTCGTCTCCCACCCGGGAGACACCGGTAATACCTCTAACGCCGTCAATTTTACCCATCAGCCGGCTCAGCTGGGCCAGATCCCTGGTCTGAAAGGCAAAATGTAAAGTGATGGAATGGTCGTCATGGTGAGTCAGGTTCACCGAGCCGATGTTAACCCCCTCCTCAGCCATGATAGTGGTAACGTCACGGATTAAGCCTACCCTGTCCCAGGCTTCAACCTGAATGCTGACCGGATACAGGGCATCGGTCCGCCCCCACTCCGCCGCCACCAGCCTCTCTTTTTCTTCTTCATTGACTACATTGTAGCAGTCCTGACGGTGAATGGTCACCCCCCGGCTGCGGGTGATATAGCCGATAATCTGGTCGCCGGGCAGGGGGCGGCAGCAGCGGGCCAGGTTGGTGACTAAATCCCCCATACCCAGCACCCGGATGGTCGCTTCCGGGGGGGCGGGTGGGGCCACTTCGGCCTTGGCCGGGGTCGGCGGCTGGGCGGATAGCTTGACCGCAATCTGGTGGGTGGAAACGCCGCCGTAGCCAATGGCCGCCAGAAAATCGTCCACGTTATCGTATTCGAAGAGCCTGGCCAGTTCTTCCCGCTCGGTGGGTTTTAAGCCCAGGTGCCTCATCTCCTTCTCCAGCAGGAGCCGGCCCCGCTCGATGTTTTCCGCCCGCTCCTGCCGGCGGAACCACTGCCGTACCTTCTCCTGGGCGTGGGAGGTCTTGAGATAGCTCAGGTGCGGGTTCAGCCAGTCCCGGCTGGGGCCTTTGTCCCCCTTGGAAGACATAATCTCGACCACATCGCCGTTGTTGAGCTGATAGTTAAGCGGTACCAGCTTGCCGTTGACCTTGGCCCCGATACAGCGGTGGCCCACCTCGGTGTGCACCCGGTAGGCAAAATCGAGGGGGGTGGCCCCCTTGGGCAGGTCTTTTATCTCCCCCTTGGGGGTGTATACGAAGACCTGGTCAATAAAGATATCGGTCTTAACCGATTCCAGAAACTCCTCGGCCCCGCTGAGCTCCCGGTGCCAGTCAATGAGCTGGCGCAGCCAGGCGATTTTCTTCTCAAAGTGGATGTCCTCTTCCCCACCTTCTTTATAGCGCCAGTGGGCGGCCACACCGTATTCATCAAGTTTATGCATCTCCCGGGTACGAATCTGGACCTCAAGCGGGGTGGTTCCCATATACATCACCGCCGTATGCAAACCCTGGTAACCATTCGACTTGGGGCTGGCGATAAAATCGTCGAACTCACCGGGGAGGGGGCGCCACAGGCTGTGGATAACCCCCAGGGCGTTATAACAATCGGCCACCGAGCCGACCAGTACCCGCAGGGCGAGCAGGTCGTAGATATCGTCGAAGTCCTTACCCAGCGCCTCGTAGCGCTGAATCTTCTGGTAGATGCTGTAGATATGCTTGGGCCGGCCCGATATCTCGGCTTTGATGCCCACCCTTTTGACCTCCGCCTCAATAATCTCGATTATCTGGGCGATAAAGCTCTCCCGCTGTTCGCGGCGGGCGGCAATCAGTTTGGCAATCTTGTCATATTTAGCCCGCTCCAGATAGCGGAAGGATAGGTCCTCCAGCCGCCACTTCAGCTCCCATACCCCCAGCCGGTGCGCCAGAGGGGCGTATATCTCCAGTGTCTCCTGGGCGATGCGGCGCTGCATCTCCCGTGACAGCGCGCTTAAGGTCTCCATATTATGCAGGCGGTCGGCCAGCTTGATAAAGACCACCGGCAGGTCTTCGGCCATGGCAACCAGCATCTTCCTCAGGTTTTCCGCCTGCTGATGCCGGGCTTGAGAGTCGCCCGGCGCCAGCCAGGTAATCTTGCCCAGCCGGGTAACGCCATCGACCAGCTTGGCCACCTCGGGGCCGAACCTGGCTTCAAGTTCGGAGATGGGTATGTCGCAGTTTTCGGGGACATCGTGGAGCAGGGCGGCGGCCAGAGAATTGGCGTCAAGCTGAACCCGGGCCAGGATGAGTGCCGTCTGTAGCGGGTGCTCTATATAGGGGTCACCCGACTTGCGCATCTGTCCCTTATGGGCTTCGGCGGCAAACTCGTAAGCTTGCTTGACCAGGGCTATTTTCTCCGGCGGTAGATACTCTTCGGCCCTCTTTATAAGCTGGTCGAGACTCATATTCCAAGTATAGCGCAAGCGGTCTAAGGGTGCAAAAAAGGGGCTTTCAGCGTTTGTTCTGCTTCCCACCCTCCCACCCGATAGAGGTTAAACCTCTCTCACACTTTTGGGGGAAAGGAAGGGATTCCCACATAAAGGGGAGGGCCAGAAAGTTTTAGAAGCGCAGCTTATGAGGGCGGGCGGGTATGGGAAGAAAAACACTGGTTAAAAGGGGGGTTAAACGGCCCCGACGGGCCAGTATATGGGGAATAACGGGGAGAGAATGATAAAGCAGGCCAGGTGAAATACCAGATAGAAGACAAAAAGAGCCAGCACCGTCTTCTTAAGCTTGCCTGGTCTCCTCTCCCGGTAAAAGTCGAGCAGCTGGGACAGGCCCAGCCCCAGGCCGAGGCAGACCGCCCCTATCGTCGGGTAGAAATAGTAGATATAGCTAACCCGGTTGGTAATGAGGCTGACTGGTATCCAGACCAGGTAGGTGCTGGCAAACCAGGCGGCGCCGAAGAGCCCGGCACTGCTGCCCTTAACCGCCCTGTAAATCATGTAACCGAAAGTGGGGATAGTTAAAGCCCAGATGGAAGGGCTGATGGCGGACAGGTAATGGGGGGTATGCCAGTAAGCCATCGGCTTATAATATATCAGCCACTCCCAAGGGCGGCTCATGGCGGGGTGGTCGGCGGCGGCAAAGGTAAGGCTGCCGCTCAGGCTCAACATGGTCTTTATCCGGGTAATAGGGTCAACCAGCGCCGAAAAGTCCCGGACAATGACCAAATCAAACAGGGCCATCAGCCCGACAAAGGCAACCGGGGCCAAGACTATGGTGAGGACAAACCACCAGGAGCGGCCCTGCCGGCGGAACAGCCAGTGGATGAACATGGCCAGCGCTACCAGAGCGCCGTTAAGCTTGGCCAAAGCAGCCAGCGCCACAGCCACACCTGAGGATGCATATTTCCGGCTTGCATAAAGCAGAAACGAGGCCATCATAAAGGTAAGGCAATAGACATCCAGCATAGCCACGCTGGCCTGAACGAAGGTCATGTTTTCCAGTGCCAGCAGAAAGGTGGCTATGGAGGCGGCGTTTCGGGACATGGTCAGCCGCCGGCAGAGGAAATAGAAGAGGACGATGGTGACCGTGCCGAATACAACCGAGAAAAAGCGCCAGCCCCAAAAATTGTCCCCGAATAGACTTATTCCGCCGACGATGAAGAGTTTGGCTAAAGGCGGGTGCTCCAGGTGCATTGTTTCCTGATTTAGCATGATACTCCGGGCATCGGGAACATAGTGCAACTCATCAAGAATAAGCGCGGAGGGGTTACCAATGATGACTACATGCAAAATCAGGGTCACCAACACCAGCAGGTAGAGCCAGAAATATTCCCAGCGATATATTTGGGCGAGGTTCCTTTTTATTTCCACTTATTTCCACGTCCAGTTTCTATTGACGAAGTAGTTCCACAGAAAAGCCACCACGATACCGATGAAATTGGAGAGCAGGTCGTACACCCCGAAAACGCGGGTAAAGAGCATAAACAGCCCCCACTGAATCGCCGCCCCGGCCAGGCAGATAAGGTTGAACCTCAGGAGACGCCCCATAAAGGACTTGCCCGCGCGCCGCTTGGCGAAGGTGAAGGTATCGTTGAGGACAAAGTTGGTGATAATGGAGACCTCGATACCGACAACAACGGCCAAATAGTCGTAAACGGCCATACCGCCGAACCTGGTCAAAAGCCAGTATACGCCCTCGTTGACGACGACGCCGCTCAAGCCCACGGCCATAAACTTGAGCAGCATCCCCAGCTCGCCGGTGCGGGCCATCAGGCTGAAGAGGTGCTTCAGGTAATCTACCTGCTCCCCGGGGTTAAGCTTGCTCTGGCCGGCGCTCCGGTCCTCGAAAATATAGGGGACCTCGACCACGCGCTGGAAGCTGCCGGTGAGCATTACCTCCAGGCTTATCTTATAGCCGATTGGCTTAAGCTTGGCCGGATCCACATTCTGCCGCCGGAACATGAAAAACCCGGCCAGCGGGTCTTTTACCGCCCTGGTTGAGGGCAGGAGCAGGTGGGAAATCATCAGGGCTACCTTTGATATAATCCTCCGGGAAAGCCCCCAGTTGGGACAGCCGCCGCCCTCTATATACCGGCTGGCCACCACCATGTCCGCCCCGTCCTGGATAGCCTTAATCAAATCGGGTAGAACCTCCGGGGGGTGCTGCAGGTCAGCGTCCATCACCCCGATAATCTGTCCGGCGGCCGATTTCAGCCCGTGGACCACCGCCGTGGCCAGCCCCCTTTCGTTGCGGCGGACGATGACCTTAACCGGATAGCGGGAGGCCAGGCTGGAGGCAGCCTCGATAGTCCCGTCCTTACTGTTATCATCAACGATTAAGATTTCATAGTCATAGCCGGAGAGGGCCTTGTCTACCCTGGCCAGGAGGGGGGCGATATTATCCTTCTCGTTGTAGGTGGGTATGATTATGGAGATTTTATCTTCCATCGGTATCCTCCCGACGTCAAAGATTAAGCCACCCGTATTCTACAACATTCTGCCAATTCTACAATAGTGGGGTGTCTTATACATAACAGGGGAGTATAATAGGGGGCAAACGCGTTCCGGTAACTATAAATACCCAGTATGAGCAACAAAATCCACGCCTTGGCTTTAGGGCTGGTCTTAGCCCTAGCCGCTTATTGCCGATTATGGGCGGCGCCCATTTCGGCCGGGCCTGATGTTCTCCAGTTCTGGGCCTTCGCCCAGGTATTCCATCTTCACGGTCTGGATTTTTACCGGTACGCAGATGCTACCGCGGCTATCTTCCCCTTTAAATTCTGGGGTTTTGTTTATCCGCCGGTATGGCTCCTGCTGTTAGGGTTAGCCCTGATGGTCGTGCCGGAAAGTACGGCTACATACATTACGGTTGACAGCAGCTGGCGGCTGGCGATGAAAACCCCGATAATATTTGCTGACCTGGCGATAGGTTGCCTTTTATACTGGGCTGTGCCCGGCTCAAAAATCCGCAAACTGATATTTACCAGCCTGTGGCTCTTCCATCCCACCAGCTGGTACAGCTCAGCGGTCTTCGGGCAGTTTGATGCCGTGGCTGCCGCTTTTTTACTGGCCTCAATAATCCTGCTGGAGCGGGGCCGGGATAGGCTGGCATTTTTACTCGCTGGACTGGCCGTTATGACCAAACAGCATACCCTGGTGCCGATAGCGGTGATGGCGGTGATAGCCGCCCGGCAGATGAACTGGAAGCGGCTGGTGAGTAATCTGGCTATCCTTGCCGGGGTGGTGATACTTTTCTCTATCCCCTTTTTGCTTACCGGTAATTTCTCAGCTTACGCCAGCTCACTTTTCTTACCGGGACAGCTGCGTTATCAGCTCCCGCTGACTCTTGCCTTTAGTGGTATCGGGGCGGCCCTCACCTACGTGCATGGTGTCTTCGGCTGGGAAACCATCAGATTTTTCCCGTTTACCTTCCCCGTAATGGTAATGGCCTTAATCGCTGTCATGGTATCAAGCTACAGGAGGGCAATCTCTCCGGCGCAGGGGGCGCTGGTTGGTTTCCTTATCTTCATAAGCCTCTCTTACCAGGTTAACTACCAGTACCTAATCATCTATATACCGATAGCCTTACTGGTGGCTTCCAGAACACAGTATATAAGCGAAAGAGTTTTTACTCTGGCCCTGGCCCTGTTTCCCGCCGTGTGGCTATGGCTTTTTGATGTTTCCCGCTGGTTCACCCGCTTCAGTCCCGCTGACCCCTCGTCCATACCTATATTAGCTCGTATCGGCTTAACCCATCAGGTTTTGCCAGATTATGTTTATGTATTCTTTGCTTTAGCACTCATGTACCTTGCCCTTGGCTATGTAATATACGCCTTTAGGGGGAGCGATAAGTTAGAACCAGGGGGCGGGGCTATAGAGTCTTAAAGGGGTGAAACCCTTTTGGGCGGGAGGGCCTTTATTTTTCTCTCCCCGTTGGGGGTGGGGCAAAAAGGGCTTTAGCCCTACCATAAGGGCGGCGGGCGGGAAAAGATATAAAACGGGGTGGGGCATATCTCTTTACAACCATGCTTTGATACTGTATCCTACCTTAAAGAAAAGCCATGTTGTATCAGGCACCGCGCGGAACCTCAGACATCCTGCCCCAGGAACAGGCCTACTGGCGCTATCTAGAGCGAATGGTAGCCCACACCGCCCAGCTCTACGGCTACCAGCGCCTCGACGCCCCCACCTTCGAGGACACCAAGCTCTTTGCCCGCAGCGTCGGCGAGGATACCGACATCGTCACCAAGGAGATGTACACCTTCGAGGACCGGGGGGGCAGCTCGCTCACCCTGAGACCGGAGGGTACCGCGCCGGTCTGCCGTGCCTACCTGGAACACGGCATGAAAAACCTGCCTCAGCCGGTAAAGCTGTATTATATCGCCTCTATCTTCAGGTACGAGCGGCCCCAGGCGGGGCGGTACCGCCAGCACTACCAGTTCGGCTATGAGGCCATCGGCGACGACGACCCCGCCCTCGACGGCGAGGTCATCGACATGGCCTGGCGGTTTCTTTCATCAATAAAGCTGAAGCGGCTATCGCTCCAGCTCAACAGCATCGGCTGCAAAAAGTGCCGCCCGAACTACGTGGCCGCCCTCAAAAGCTACTATGCCGGCCACACTCAGGAGCTCTGCCCCGACTGCCGCCAGCGGCTTAAGCGAAACCCGCTGCGCCTGCTCGACTGCAAGCAGGAAGCCTGCCTGAAAATAGCTGCATCAGCACCCAAGAGTGTTGACCACCTCTGCCCCGAATGCGCCGAGCATTTTAAGCAGCTACAGAGATACCTGGAGCTGCTCAGGCTGCCCTTCGTGGTAAATAACCAGCTGGTGCGGGGGCTGGACTACTACACCCGCACCGTCTTTGAGATTCAGCCCGCGGGGGGAGGCGCCCAGAGCACCCTGGCCGGCGGGGGAAGATACGACGACCTCATCGAGGAGCTGGGGGGCAGGCCGACCCCGGCCCTGGGCTTTGCCGCCGGCATGGAGCGGATAATACTCAACCTCAAGAAGCAAAAGGTTGAAGCGCCGCCGCTGCCCAGGCCGCCGGTGTTTATCGCCTATATCGGGGAGGCAGCTAAAGCCGAGGCGGTAAAGCTGGCGGCCAGTTTAAGGCGGGGGGACATCGGGGTGATAGCCGCCCTGGGGGACAAGAGCCTGAAGGCGCAGCTGCGGCAGGCCAATAACCTGGGCGCGAGCCACGCGGTGATTATCGGGGAGGAGGAGGTAAAGGCGGGCACGGTGATAGTGCGGGATATGACCAGCGCCGAGCAGAAAAGCGTGCCCATCAGCGAGCTGCAGAAAGAGCTAACTCCCTAGCTTCCCCGACTTCACTTCACGGCTAAATTATGCTATAATAGATATGTATGGCTGCCTTGCTATCATCAGAAATCACCTCCGGTTGGGTAGCCCCTTCTCCAGATAGAAGCTACTCGGGTCTCACCATCTCCTCTCTGACGGTTCCGCTTGGTTTTTCCCCTCACCACCAGTAAGGGAGTAAAGAACGATTATGGCAAAGGACAAGCCCTCAAAATCCAAGCCAGTGAATAATAACGATTACCGGGCCGAGGATATCCAGGTCCTGGAGGGGCGACAGGCAGTGCGCCGCCGCCCCGGTATGTACATCGGCTCAACCGACCAGCGCGGCCTGCACCACCTGGTCTACGAAATCACCTACAACTGCATCGATGAGGCCATGGCCGGCTGCTGCGACAACGTCTGGGTTACCTTCCGCCAGGATAACAGCGTAACGGTAGAGGATAACGGGCGCGGTATCCCGGTGGATATTCACCCCACCACCAAGCTAACCGCCCTGGAAACGGTAATGACCGTCCTGCACGCCGGGGCCAAGTTCGGCGGGCATACCTACCAGGTATCCGGCGGCCTGCACGGCGTGGGCGCCTCGGTGGTCAATGCCCTATCCGCTTGGCTTAAAGTAGACGTCAACCGCAACGGCAAGCGATATCATCAGGAATATAAGCAGGGCATACCATTGGGGCCGGTGGAGGTGGTCGGCAAATCCAGCGGTACCGGCACCACCGTCGCCTTCCTGCCCGACGAGCAGATATTCGGCGAGTACAACTGTGAATTTAATACCATCAGCGAGCACCTGCGCGAGCTGGCCTACCTCAACAAGGGGCTGGAAATATCGGTTAAAGACGAGAGGACGGACCAGGAAAAGACCTACTACTTCGAGGGGGGCATCACCGGCTTCGTCCGCCAGCTTAACCGCAACCGGGTGGTGCGCCACCGCCAGCCTATCTATATCTCCAAAGCGGCCAACGGCACCATGGTAGAGGCAGCGCTCCAGTATAACGACGGCTTTTCCGAGTCCTCGTTCAGCTTCGCCAACTGCGTCAATACCATCGACGGCGGCACTCACCTTACCGGCTTCCGTTCGGCACTGACCCGGGTACTTAACGACTACGCCCGCAAGAACAAGCTGATTAAAGAGGACGAGCCTAATTTAATCGGGGAGGACGTCAGGGAGGGGCTTACCGCCGTTATCAGCGTCAAGCTGGCCGAGGCCCAGTTCGAGGGTCAGACCAAAGGCAAACTGGGCAACCCGGAGGTAAAGAGCCACGTGGAGAGCGCCGTGGGGGAGGGGCTGTCCCTCTACCTCGAAGAGCACCCCGACGACGCCCGCAGAATCGTGGAGAAGTGCCTCCTCGCCGCCAAGGGCAGAGAGGCCGCCCGCAAAGCCAGGGACCTTATCGTCAAGCGGGGCAGTCTGGAGACAGCCACCCTGCCCGGCAAGCTGGCCGACTGCTCGGAGAGAGACCCCAGCCACAGCGAGCTGTACCTGGTGGAGGGGCCTTCCGCCGGCGGCTCGGCTAAAGAGGGCCGCAACCGCCGCTTCCAGGCCATCCTCCCCTTAAGGGGCAAAATACTCAATGTGGAAAAAGCCTCGCCGGACAAGATGCTGTCCCACGAGGAAATCCGGGCCATCATCACCGCCCTGGGCACCAGCATCGACGACGAATTTGATTTATCCAAGCTCCGCTACCACCGGGTTATACTGATGACCGACGCCGACGTCGACGGCTCCCACATCCGCACCCTGCTGCTCACCTTCTTCTTCCGCCACATGGCCGATCTAATACATAACGGGCACCTCTATATCGCCCAGCCGCCCCTCTACCGGGTCAAGGCGGCCAAGCACCAGCAGTGGGTCTACTCCGAGGCGGAGAAGGAGGCGGTTTTAGCCCAGCTCAAAGAGAGCCGCAAGGTGGAGGTCCAGCGCTACAAGGGCCTGGGCGAGATGAGCGCCGAGCAGCTCTGGGAGACGACCATGAACCCGGCCACCCGCACTCTGCTTGAGGTGACCGTGGAGGACGCCGCCAAGGCCGACCGCATCTTCCACATGCTGATGGGGGACGAGGTGCCGCCGCGCAAGGCCTTTATCCAGGCGCACGCCAAGAATGTGAAGAACCTGGATATTTAGCCCGATTCCGGCGGAGGAGATTGTGGAAGGCCGCTAACTACAACCTTAATTAGCTCGAAGCCGCCTCACCACTACTACGCCCGCACCCAGAGCTAAGAGCAGAGCCAGTGCCAGCCACGGAGCCAGAATAGCCAGCTCATTCACCGGATAGATTGTACCACCCACGCTTCTTGAAGATGCAGGTGTGGTCGTCCCATCCCAGACCTCAAACATGAAATCCATCTCAGTATGAGTTTCCCAGTTGGTACCGTTATTGGTATCATGTTCCAGATTGCCACCGGCATAAGCCGGCAGTGTCTGATTCAGGCGCCACCAGACCCGATCAGTATCGGCTCCACCAAGGGCCCTGGCAACGATGGCGTACTTGGTGCCATTGGTCAGGGTGTAAGGGGTTAAAATTACCTCTCGCCACTCGCCAGCAGTATTAGTTGTCAGCGTATTCGAGTTAGTAGTTCCCGAGGTCAAATCGAGACCGGTAGGGTGGCCGGAACCGTCGGTGGCCCTTATAGATACGGTTAACACCCCGGGAGCGCCGGAGCGATAAAGTTTAAGGTTGACCGCGCCCACAACGTGGTCTGATTCTGCGGTGAAGGTCTGAGCCTTCCAATACTGCCCGTAAAACCCCCAAACACTATCATCCCCGGTATTGTAATGCTCATAGAGGTTAGCGGCCCAGGCGGGTACCGCCGTAACCAGGCTGAAACTCAACACCAATATCAGGACAAACAAAACACTAACAATCTTTCTCACCTTTAACCTCCACGCAATGTCGCTAGGCATAATAATACGCCAGATGGTGAATTTGTCAAGGGGGTTGCTACGGCTTGGGAGCATAAAGCCGGTGCTCGATGATATACCGCTCCACCGGCTCGGGGACGAGCTGGTGAATGGACAGGCCACGGGCGACGCGGGCCCTGATTTCGGAAGCGCTGATTTCTATCTGCGGGGTGTCCAGCATCACCAGGCTCTGGGCCAGGCCGGGTACGGCCGCCTCCAGGGAGTCCAGGTCGGGGGAGGCAAAGCCCACCCGGCGCACCGGTACCAGGCGGCAAAGTTTGACCAGCCGCGACGGCTGGTGCCACCGGGGCAGCTGGTTCAGATTATCCCAGCCTAAAATAAAGAACAGCTTATCATCAGCCCCGATTTGACCACCGAGTTCGTCCATGGTGTCCACCGTATAAGAAGGGCCGGGTCTGTCTATCTCCATAGTCGACAGCTTAAAAGCGGGCTCATCGGCGAGGGCCAGGCGGACCATCTCCACCCGGTGCCGGGGCGGTGAGATGGCGTTGGCGTTATTGAGCTTGAGCCAGGGCTGGCCCGCCGGCACGAAGAGGACCTCGGCCAAATCGAGGCGGGCGCGCACCTCCTCGGCGATAATCAGGTGCCCCATGTGGATAGGGTCAAAGGTTCCCCCCAGTACGCCGATATTCATGCTAGGGCCACTCCCATTCAAAATTGCCGCAGCGAACCCTGTCGCCGGGCTTGACTCCGGCCTTCTCTAACGCCTTGGTCACCCCCAGCCGAGCCAGCTGCTGGCGCAACTCGGCGGGGGGGTCAGAGCCGGCCTCATCGGGGCGGGCAATGATGCGCTCCAGCTCCGGAGCCGTAACTACAAAAATACCGCCTTCCCTATGCACCGCGGGGGCGGTACGGCGGGGCTGGGGGTGAAAGACCTTCCTGGGGACTTTGATGCCGCCGGCCTCACCAGCCGGGATTGACTGGAGTAAATCCATAGCTTCGGCCATAAGCTCGGGGAGTCCCTGACCGCTGGCCGCCGAGACGAAAAATACATCGGTGCCGACGGCGCTAAAGCTATCGGCTATCTCGGCCAATCTGGCCTCGACCTGGGGCAGGTCAATCTTATTTACCGCCACCAGCTGCGGCTTCCCCCCCAGCGCCGAGTCAAACAAACTGAGCTCGGTGTTAACCTGGGCCATATCCGCCGCCGGCGACGCCGAGCTGCCGTCAACCAGGTGGATAAGCACCCGGGTGCGCTCGACATGGCGCAGAAAGCCGTGTCCCAGCCCCCGGCCGAGGTGAGCGCCTTCAATCAGCCCCGGAATCTCGGCCAGGACAAAGCTTTTGATACCGACCTCGACTAAGCCCAAGACCGGCTCGCGGGTGGTGAAGGGATAGCCGGCTACCTTGGGCTTGGCTGCCGAGACCGCTGACAGCAGGGTTGACTTACCCACGTTGGGATAGCCGATAAGGCCGACATCGGCGATGAGCTTGAGCTCCAGGATGATGGCTAACTCCTCGCCTGCTTCCCCCTTCTGGGCAATCTGCGGCGCCTGGTTGGTCGAGGTGGCAAAATGAGTGTTACCCTTACCCCCCCGACCCCCCTTAGCCACCACCACCGACTGGCCAGGCCGTTCTAGGTCAGCGACAAGGCTGTCATCACCTATCTGTGACTTATAGCTGATCACCGTTCCTACCGGTACGGTCAGGACCAGGTCGAGCCCACCCCTGCCGTGTTTCTTCTTGCCGGCTCCATCCCGGCCTCTGTCGGCCCTATAGTTCTTCCTGCGCCGGAATGCCCTCAGGCTGGTAACCGCCTCATCAGCCGCCACCACCACGTCACCGCCATCACCGCCATCACCACCGTCGGGGCCGCCGAAGGGGACGAACTTCTCGTGGCGGAAGCTGACCGCGCCGCTACCGCCATCGCCTGCCTTGACTGTTATTTCAGCTCTATCAATCATTCCTTACTTTATCAACAAGATGTTAACTCTTCCCGGTTACTAGATATTATGTTTTTATATCCTTAGTTTATCTCAACAACACTAATTATAATACCCCTGGCTATCTAGTGGCTAGGTGGGCCGGTGGGGTTAAGGAAAAAGGGCCGAATCCCAAGCTGGTTTGTTTTGGGTTATCCACAGGGAGGGGTGGTTGTACACCGCCAACGACGTTGGCCCGGTTGGCCGGTTGTTTATAGCCGGTGACTTGCTGTGGAAATGGCCTTTTTTACTTAGCGGCGGGCCCGGGGCGGGCGCTGGAGCCTTTTTTGGATGTCCAGCACTTGGCGCCGCAGGTAGGGGTCGTTGTCCATGTCATTGGCTATCTTGCGGCAGGCGTGGATAACGGTGGCATGGTCCCGCTTGCCGAACTCCAGCCCGATCTGGGCCAGCGAGCAGTTGCCCGCCTCTTTGAGCAGGTGCATGGCCACCTGCCGGGCTAAAGCCGTGGCCCGGTCCCGCTTGCGGCTAATCAGGTCGGCCGGGGTCAGATGGAAGCGCTCGGCGACAACCTTCATCACCAGTTCCGGGGTGATGGCGGTTTGGTTACTGCTGGGGGTGATATCCTGCACCGCCCGGGCGGCCAGCTCCGGGGTGAGTATGGCGCCGAAGAGCTTGGCGTAGGCCACCGCCCGGTTCAGCGAGCCCTCCAGTTCCCTGATGTTCTGCTGGATGCGCTGGGCGATGAACTCGAGCACGTCCAGGGCTACATCTATTTCCTGCTGCTCGGCCTTGGCCTTTAAAATGGCCAGGCGGGTGTCAAAATTAGGCGGCTGGATATCGGCAATCAGCCCCCACTCGAAGCGGGAGCAGAGGCGGTCGCCCATGTCGGGCAGTGACTTGGGGGGGCGGTCGCTGGCCAGGACAATCTGGCGGTTGGCGTTGTGCAGCTCGTTGAAGGTGTGGAAGAAGCTCTCCTCGGTCTGCTCCTTGCCGATCAGAAATTGAATGTCATCTATCAACAACATATCAACATTACGGAATTTGCGGCGGAACTCGGCGGTGCTTTTGTTTTGGAGGGCGCTGACGAACTCGTTGGTGAACTGCTCGGCGCTGACATAGAGCGCCTTGATGGTTTCCTTTTGAGCCAGGTGGTAGATAGCCTGCATGAGGTGGGTCTTGCCCAGACCCACCCCGCCGTAGATAAACAATGGATTGTAGCTGGCGCCTGGCTTTTCGGCCACGCTCCGGGCGGCGGTGTAGGCCAGGCGGTTGCTCTGGCTGACCACGAAGTTATCAAAGGTGTATCTGGCGTTGCCGCTGGGGCCGGTTGACTGCTTGGTGGCCGCTGAGGCTACCAGGAAATCAACCTCGATACCGGGGTGGGTAAGCCCGATGAGGGTCTTTTCTATCAGGGAGCGCTGGTTCTGGGACAGATATTCGGCGACAAAGGTGTTGGGAACCCCGACTACGAAGCGGTTATTCTCGTAGCTTAAGCCGGTGGTCTTCTCTAGCCAGGTGCGGTAGTTGGGCTTGGTTACCTGAAGTTGCAATTCGCCCAGAGCCGTTTCCCAGATTTCTCGAGCCGACCTGGCTTCCATATATTCCCCCTGTCTTATTATCAAGATTTTAAGCGTTGTTTTTAACCAAAGTTGTCCGGGCGGTCCGCCGGGGGAAGAAGGTCAGAAGACTGGTTTTTTTGGTGATTGGTTATTAGGATAATCGGTGGGTTGGGGGATGGCAAACTTTGTGCGGTTGGGTGGGGGGGGTTGGGGGAGGTTGGCTGGCCTTGTTAGCCCTGTCTGGCTTTGTTTTTTGGCCAATATCGGAGGGATAGATACAAAAAGAAAAACTTGTTGCTAAAAATTTTTGGTGTTAAAATTCTAGCACCGGGAGGGAAAAATTGCGCCTTGTTTTCATGGGTAGTCCCCAGTTTGCCATGCCCCCTCTGGAGCACCTGCTGGCCAGTAAATATCAGGTGGCGGCGGTCTATACCCAGCCCGACCGGCCGGCGGGGCGGGGGCGGGGTCTGGTGTCTTCCCCGGTGAAACAGCTGGCCCAGAGCCGGGGGTTGACGGTGGTGCAGCCGGCCAGCCTGAAGGCGGCCGGGACGCCGGAGCAGCTTGGGGGCTTTAAGCCCGATGTTATCGTGGTGGCTGCCTTCGGCCAGATTCTGCCCCGGTCCGTGCTGGCCCTGCCCCGACTGGGCTGCCTCAACATCCACCCCTCGCTGCTGCCCAGATTCAGGGGCGCCTCGCCGGTGGCCTCGACTATCCTGGCCGGCGAAGATTTCAGCGGCGTTAGCATCATGGTGATGGACGAAGGGCTGGATACCGGCCCGGTACTGGCCCGGGCGCAGATTCCCGTTTCCCCCCGGGATACCACCGGCTCGCTTACCGCCAAGCTCTCCTGGCTGGGGGCTCAGCTACTGGGTGAGGTCCTGGCCGGCTGGAGCCGGGGCGAGCGTACCCCCCACCCCCAGGATGAGAGTAAGGCGACCTACTGCGGCCCTATCGCCAAGGGGGAGGGTGAGGTTGACTGGCGGCAGCCGGCAATAGATATCTGGCGGCGGGTGCGGGCCTACCAGCCCTGGCCGGGTTGCTATACCCGGTGGCGGGGTAAAACTTTAAAGATTATCGAGGCGGGGCTTGCTGACGGGGGGGTGGCTGAGGTGGGGCGGGTGGTGGCGCTGGAGGCTAGGGCTGGCTTTGGCGTCGGCACCGGCGACGGGATTCTGGCCATAACCAGGGTGCAGATGGAGGGGAAGAAGGCGATGTCCGCCGCCGAGTTCTTGAGAGGGCAGCGGGATCTTTTGGGGGTGGTGCTGCCATCCGGTTAAAAAGGAGGCTTTTTTGTCTTTACCCGATGACTTGAGCCGGTTTTCGGCTTTGGTAGATATTATCGCGCGCTTGAGGGCACCCGACGGCTGCCCCTGGGACCGCAAGCAGACCCACGCCTCGCTGCGGGAAAACCTGCTGGCCGAGTGCTATGAAGTTCTGGAAGCGCTCGACGAGGGGGACTCAACCAAGCTAAGTGACGAGTTGGGCGACCTGCTGATGCAGATCGTGCTCCATGCCCAGATTGCCAGCGAAGCCGGGGAGTTCGGGCTGGGGGAGGTGGTAGAGAACATCAACACCAAGCTCATCCACCGCCACCCCCATATCTTCGGCTCCAAAAAAGTGAGGGATGCCGAGGAGGTGGCGCTTCACTGGGAGGAGCTCAAAGGGGAGGAGAGAGCGCCCGATGCCTCTATCCTGGAGAGCGTGCCCAAGCAGATGCCGGCCCTGGGCTACAGCCAGGAGGTTCAGCGCCGGGCAGCTCACCTCGGCTTTGACTGGGAAGAGGACAGCGGCGTTATCGACAAGCTGGCCGAGGAAGTCGGCGAGTTCCAGCAGGCCGACACCCAGGAGCAGAAGGCGGAAGAGTTCGGCGACCTGCTCTTTACCCTGGCCAATATCGCCCGCCGGATGGGCACAGACTTGGAAGCGGCGCTGCGAGAGGCCAACCGGCGCTTCTATAAGCGCTTTACCTATATGGAGGACGCCTGCCGCCAGCGGGGGCTTAACTTGGGCAAACTGTCCTTTGATGAGCAAAATGCCCTCTGGGAGGAAGCCAAGAAGAGGGTGGGCTAAAACATATAGACATATCGGTGTTTGTATGTTACTATTAGGTGGGAGGTGAGGATATGGCTTTGAAGCGGACAACGATTTTTCTCACTGAAGAGCAGCATGAGAGGCTACGCCGGCTGGCATTTGAGCAGCGGACTTCTATGGCCAAGCTCCTGCGTGATGCTGCTCTAGAGATACTGGAAGACGAGCATGATGTTTCCTGGGGGTTGCAAGCTTTAGCTGATGAGGAAGGCACTATTACCTGGGAGCAGTATCAGCGCCAGAGAAAAGAGCGGGAACTCCGGGGTGAGTTATCAGATTAAGCTGAGGCGAATAGCCCAGAGGCAGTTAGATGTGATTGGCGGACGGGATTACCAGGCAGTTGCCAGAGCTATCTCAGCTCTGGAGCAGGAGCCGAGACCGCCGAGAGTCAAAAAGCTGGCTTTAAGTGGCTTGTGGCGCATAAGAGTAGGGCGTTATAGAGTGTTATACGCTGTAGATGATGAACAGGGTCTGGTTACAGTTGTGGGAGTGGCTAGGCGGGCAGAGGGTACCTATAAAAGACTATGAAATCGGGGCGAGAGGATTTGAACCTCCGACCTCCGCGTCCCGAACGCGGCGCGCTAACCGAACTGCGCTACGCCCCGATGGCTAATATTATAGGCGGAATTAGTTTTGATTGCAAAGAGTGGGGGAAAAGTAAGAGAGTTTTAGAGGGAAGGGGAAGGGGATAAAGGGGATGGGGTCACTAAAAAGTGAAATACTGCGTTCTGATAATTGACGGCGCCGCCGGCCTGCCCATACCGGCGCGGGGAGGCAAGACCTGCCTGGAACTGGCCGATACCCCCAACCTCGACGCCATGGCTAAAGAGGGGGAGATGGGGCTGGTGCGCACCGTGCCGCCGGGGATGGAGCCCTCCAGCGCCTGCGCCTGCATGTCGGTGCTGGGCTACGACCCCAAAATCTACTACCGGGGACGGAGCGCCATCGAGGCCAGAAGTATGGATATTCCCATCGGGGAGGGGGAGGCGGTTTTCCGCTGCAACCTGGTGGCTATCCGTGACGGCAGGATGTGGAGCTACAGCGCCGGCTACATCAGCACCGGGGAGGCGGAAGAGCTTATCGCCGCTTTAAACGAGAAACTGGGTGATGATAATGTTCAATTCTACCCCGGCGTCAGCTACCGGCATATCCTGAAGCTCAAGGGGCATGAGGACGCCCTATCGGCCAGCTGCACCCCGCCCCATGATATCCCTGACAAACCGGTAGATAAGTTTATGCCTGGGGGTGAGGGCAGCCAGATCCTGCGCGACCTGATGGGGCGCTCGGAGGCGGTGCTGCGCTACCACCCGGTGAACGAGAGACGGCGGTTGCGCGGCGACATCCCGGCGACCACCATCTGGCTCTTCTGGGGCAGCGGGCGGGTGCCGGAGATGCCCCGGTTTGAGGAGGTCTACGGCTTAAGCGCCGCCCTCACCTCCGGGGTTGACCTGCTCAAAGGCCTGGGCAAGATGGCGGGGATGGAGGTGCTGGACATTGACGGGGTGACCGACGGGCTGGATAACGATTTCGCCGCCCAAGCCGAGGGGGCGCTGGAGGCGCTCGGGGAGAATGACCTGGCGGTTATTCACATTGAGGCGCCCGATGAGGCGGCCCACGCCGGCTCCATCGATGATAAGATTGAGGCTATCCACCGGATAGATAAAGAGGTTATCAGTCGGCTGCGTACGGCGGGCGACCTGCGGCTGCTGGTTATGCCCGACCACCCCACCCCGATAAAGAGCCGCACCCACAGCCCGGAGCCGGTGCCCTTTCTGCTGTGGGGGGTGGGCTTCAAGCCCAACGGGGCTAAAAACTTTAGCGAAATTGAGGCGAAAGGGACTGGCCTTTTTATCGAGGATGGGTATAATATTATGAAAAGGCTGGTGGGGGTCGAAAGCTAATGGCGATAGTTGTGCAGAAATACGGCGGCAGTTCGGTGGGAGACGCCGAAAAGATAAAGAACGTTGCCCGGCGCATCGCCGCCGCTAAAGATAAGGGCAACGAGGTGGTGGCCGTCGTTTCAGCCATGGGGAACACCACCGACGAGCTGGTCGAGCTGGCCTATTCCGTCACCGACCAGCCCAGCGAGCGCGAGTTCGACGTGCTGCTTTCCACCGGCGAGATTGTCTCCAGCACCCTGCTGGCTATGGCGCTGCGGGCGATGGGCTATGAGGCCGTCAGCCTCTCCGGCGCCCAGGCCGGGATAAGGACCGACGCCGCCTACAGCCGGGCCCGCATCGTGGGGGTTTCACCGGAGAGGATAGTCAAAGAGCTGGACAAGGGGCGGATTGTCATCGTTGCCGGCTTCCAGGGGATTACTGAAGAGATGGATACCACCACCCTGGGGCGGGGTGGTTCGGATACGACGGCGGTGGCTTTAGCCGTCAGCCTGGGAGCCGAGGTCTGCCAGATATATACCGACGTCGAGGGGGTCTATACCGCCGACCCCAGAATCGTCCCCGAAGCCAAAAAGCTAGATGAAATCGGCTACGAGGAGATGCTGGAGCTGGCCAGCTACGGGGCCAAGGTGATGCACCCCCGGGCGGTGGAGCTGGGTGAGCTATTCAACATGCCGATTATGGTTGCCTCCAGCTTTACCGATAGTCCCGGTACACTAATTTATGGAGGGGGAGCTATGGAAGTGCGCAATAAGGTGAGGAGTATCGCTCATGACCTGGATGTGGCCAAGATAACCGTGGTCGGTGTTCCCGACCGGCCCGGTATCGCCGCCGCGGTCTTTGAGCCCTTAGCCAAAGCCAATATCAGTATAGATACCATCGTGCAGAACGCCAGTATCAATAACATCACCGATTTGACCTTCACCGTGGCTAAAAGCCAGCTGCGTAAAGCCATGGAGAAGGTGAAACCTATCGCCCAGTCAATCGGCGCCGGGGACTGCGTTAGCGACGCCAAAATGGGTAAGGTCACCATCGTCGGCACCGGCATGCAGAACACCCCCGGTTTTGCCGCCCGGATGTTTACCGCTCTCAGTGAACAGGGGATTAACATCCAGCTTATATCCACCTCGGAGATAAGAATCACCTGTATCATCGCTGAGGACAGGGTTAAAGACGCTGTCAAAGCCCTGCACCGTGCCTTTGAGCTGGAAGAATAATTTGGCCGTATGGAGAAATAGTTTTGTCCCGCTCGTAAATTAGCTTGTCTTGCCGTTGTGTCTGGGTTAAAATACTATATTCTGGACTGATTGCGGGAGACCCGGATGGCCTATCAGGAAGAAGAACAGGTAAGGCTGAGGCGGCAGCGCAGCAAGCAGGCCATTGCCCTGGCCATGCAGGGGCGGTGGCGGGAGGCGGTGGCGGCCAACCAGGAGATAATCGCCAGTTTTCCCCATGATGTTGACGCCTATAACCGCTTGGGCCGGGCCTACATTGAGCTGGGGGATTACGGTCAAGCCAAGGAAGCCTACCAGCGGGCTATAGAGATTGACCCCTATAATGTCATCGCCCAGAAGAACCTGCGCCGTCTGCCCTACCTGGGGGAGGCTGGCTCGGAGGCTGATTCCGACCGGGCCGAGCCCCAGCATTTTATCGAAGAGACCGGCAAGGCGGGGGTGGTCAGCCTTTATCGGCTGGCCCCCCCTGAGGTGCTGGCCAGGATGGCCGCCGGCAACAAGGCCTACCTCAAGGTGGACGGCTCCGGTTTAACCGTAACCAACGCCCGCGGCGAGTACCTGGGGCAGGTTGAGCCCAGGCATGCCCAGCGGCTCATCAAGCTGATGGAGGGGGGCAACCAGTATGCCGCCGCTATCGTCAGCACTGCCGAGGAGCGGGTGCTGGTCATTATCCGCGAGGCCTACCAGGACCCCTCTCAGGCGGGGCAGCTTTCCTTCCCCCCCAGAAGCGGCGAGAGCCTGCGGCCTTACCTCAGCGATAAGATGCTCCGGCGTGAGCTGGAGCATATCGAGACTGAGGCTGAAGAGCCGGCGGAGACTGAGAGGGGGGGCGACGATAACCAGGATTAGGAGGTTTTAACCAGCTATGGTGTCAGGTAAGACCAGACCGGTAAATATCGAAGAGGAGATGAGCAGCTCCTACCTCGATTACGCCATGAGCGTCATCGTTTCCCGCGCCCTGCCCGATGTGCGGGACGGCTTAAAACCGGTACAGCGCCGTATTCTCTACGCTATTGATGAGCTGGGGCTGGCGCCGACCAGTCCTCACAAGAAGAGCGCCCGTATCGTTGGTGAGGTTTTGGGTAAGTATCACCCCCACGGCGATGCCCCGGTCTATGAAGCCATGGTGCGCATGGCCCAGGACTTCTCCATGCGCTACGTCCTGGTTGACGGGCAGGGTAACTTTGGCAGTGTTGATAACGACCCCCCGGCGGCGATGCGCTATACCGAGGCCCGCCTGGCGCCTATTTCCGAGCAGATGCTGGTTGATATTGAGAAAGAAACGGTCGGTTTCCGGCCTAACTTTGATGACAGCCTTAAAGAACCGGTGGTGCTGCCCACCAAGCTGCCCAACCTGCTGGTTAACGGCAGCGCTGGCATCGCCGTGGGCATGGCTACCAGTATTCCCCCGCATAATTTAACCGAGGTCTGCGACGCTATCGCTTATCTTATCGATAACCCCGAGGCCACCGTTGACGAGCTTACCGGGTTCGTCAAGGGGCCCGACTTTCCCACCGCCGGTATCATCCTGGGTGGGGAGGGGATTAAGAACGCCTACGCTACCGGCCACGGCAAGGTGGTCATCCGGGCCAAGGTGGTGGTCGGTGACGGCGGCGAGGTGGGGCGGCACCGCATCGTGGTTACCGAGCTGCCCTACCAGACCAATAAGGCGGCCCTGGTGGAGAGGATTGCCGAACTGGTCAAGGTGAGGAAGGTGGAGGGCATCAGCGGGCTGCGCGATGAGTCCGACCGCCAGGGCATGCGCATCGTTATTGATCTAAAGCGGGAAGCCCAGCCCAGGCAGGTGCTCAATAACCTCTATAAATACACCGCCATGCAGTCTTCCTTCTTCATTAACATGCTGGCCCTGGTTGACGGGCAGCCCCGCGTCATCAGCCTTAAGGAAGCGCTGCAGTATTTTATTGATTTCCGCCACCAGGTTATCACCCGACGCTCTAAATTTGAGTTGAAAGTGGCCAGGGCCCGGGCTCATATCCTGGAAGGCTTGAAGATTGCTCTGGACAATATCGATAAGGTGATTGCCACCATCAAGAAAGCGGCCACGGCCGAGACCGCCCGCCGCGACCTGATGGACGGTTTCGGCTTATCTCAAGCGCAGGCGCAGGCTATCCTCGATATGCAGCTGCGCCGGCTGGCCAACCTGGAGCGGAAAAAGCTCCTCGATGAGTACGCCGAATTGCTCAAGGCCATCTCCTACCTTGAAGACCTGCTGGCTAACCCCCGGAGGATACTGGCCCTGATAAACGAGGAGGTGGGTGAGCTGAAGACCAAGTTTGGCGACGAGCGGCGCACCGAGATAAGCGAGGAGGAGATAACCGAGTTCCGCGAGGAAGACCTTATCCCCCATCAGAGGGTGGTGGTGACGCTGAGCAAGCGCGGCTTCGTCAAGCGGGTGCCCTCCCGCAGCTACCGCTCGCAGCACCGCGGCGGCAAGGGCATCATCGGCATGGTCACCCGGGAGGCGGACGCGGTGAGGCTGCTGGTGGTGGCCGATACCCATGATAACCTGTTCTTCTTCACCAACCGGGGGCGGGTCTTTCACCTCAAGTGCCACGAGATTCCCGCCGACAGCACCCGGACGGCTAAGGGCATCGCCCTGGTTAATCTCTTTTCCATCACTGAGAACGAGCGGGTGACGGCGATGGTGGCGCTAGCCGATTTTAAGCCCGGCGCCTACCTGCTGATGGCCACCAGCGGCGGTGAGATTAAAAAGACGATGGTGGACAAATTCGCCGCCGTGCGCTCAAGCGGGCTTATCGCCATGGACCTGGAGCCGGGAGACGAGCTGGTGGCCGCCCGCCTGGCTACCGACAAGGACGACGTCCTGCTGGCCACCGAGC